>Ga0187777_10000270_pt1 | contig 39178 bp, 33 predicted proteins | sample 1015_Q2_SP5_10_M_FD_132416 | JGI IMG/M metagenome (GOLD analysis project Ga0187777, IMG submission 132416) | Tropical peat soil microbial communities from peatlands in Department of Meta, Colombia - 1015_Q2_SP5_10_MG | ecosystem: Environmental > Terrestrial > Soil > Wetlands > Peat | place... | reverse complement strand
TTGAGGCGGTTAGCGGCCTCTGAGCCCGCTGCCGAAATCCTGAGCGGAGCGAAGGATCTCGCGCCATGTCGACGCAGATTGGAAAACTGGGCCGTCGACTAATGGTAGGTTGAGGCGGTTAGCGGGCGTCTGAGCCCGCTGCCGAAATCCTGAGCGGAGCGAAGGATCTCGCGCCATGTCGACGCAGATTGGAAAACTGGGCCGTCGACTAATGGTAGGTCAAGTGCCTTTGGAGCACTTTGTCTAGGTTCGAATCCTAGCGGCCCAGCCAAATTTAGCTGTGAGCCGTCAGTTATGAGCTCTCAGCCTTTCATTAGTTGAACTGATGGCTGGAAGCTGATAGCCGAGAACCTAAACATGGCCACTCTTGTCACAGCGACAGATAAGAAGGCTCACGTGAGCCCCGACGAGAAACCCGAGCGTAAGCCGGTACGGGTGCGCGTGGACGATAAGTTCAAGATCTTCTCCGGCTCTGCCAATGAAGCACTGGCCGATGAAGTTTGCGCCTTTCTCGGCTTGACGCGTGGCCAGGCAGTCATAACTCGCTTCAGCGATGGCGAAGCGTATGTGCAAATCCAGGAGAACGTGCGCGGCGCAGATGTTTTTGTCATGCAGCCGACTTGCCGTCCCGTGGATGAACACATTATGGAATTGTTGTTGATGATCGATGCGCTGAAGCGGGCTTCAGCGCGGCGTATCACGGCAGTCATTCCGTACTTCGGCTATGCTCGGCAGGATCGAAAAGACAAGCCGCGGGTCCCGATCTCATCGAAGCTGGTTGCGGATGTATTAACAACCGCCGGAGCCGACCGGGCATTGATTGTGGATTTGCATGCTCCGCAGCTGCAGGGATTTTTCAATATTCCGGTCGATCATCTGTTTGCGTCGCCGGTTTTGGTGGACCATTTTAAAAAGTTGAATCTACCGAACCTGACTGTAGTCTCCCCCGATGCGGGAGGTGTGGAACGGGCCCGGTTCTTCGCCAAGAAGATGGATTCGGCGCTGGCGATCGTGGATAAGCGGCGGGTAGAAATGAACGTGGCCGAGGTCATGCACGTCATCGGAGATGTGAGTGGCCAGACGTGTCTTGTGATTGATGACTTGATCGACACGGCTGGGACACTGGTGAAGACTGCCAACGCACTCATGGAAAACGGTGCGACAGGAATTTATGCATGCGCTTCGCACGCGGTCTTGTCCGGGCCGGCGGTTGAGAATATTTCGAAGTCGTGCATCCGGGAAGTTGTGGTCACAAATACCATTCCTTTGAATGCTGATGCTAAAGCGGAACCGAAGATAAGAGTTTTGACGATTGCTGGCTTGATCGGACGGGCGATTCAATCCATTCACGAGGAAACGTCCGTCAGCAAATTATTCATGTAGACAGGATTCAAAATTATGGCAACGGCAACGGAGAGCAACATATTGGAAGCTCAGCCACGAACTGCTGGAGATAAGAACGATGCCCGCCGCGTGCGGCGCGGGGGCAAGATTCCGGCGGTTGTGTATGGCGCTGGCACGGAATCGCGGCCAGTTAGCGTCGATCCCCGGCAGGTGTCGCGTATCCTGCACTCGCAAACCGGGTACAACACGATTTTTGATCTAACCCTTGATGGCGAGCGCACCAAGGCAATGATCGTGGATTGGCAGTACGAACCGATTAAAGGTTCTCTCCTGCACATTGACGTGAAGCGGATCGCGATGCACGAGAAGCTGCATGTCAACGTGCCGATCGTGCTTAAAGGTGAAGCTGCCGGGGTTAAGCAGCAGGGTGGAATTCTGGAACAAATCACTCGTGAAGTCGAAGTCGAGTGTTTGCCGGACGATATTCCGACAGCGATTGAGGCCGATGTCAGCGAATTGGTATTTGGGAAGGTGATGCGTATCGCGGATCTGAAACGCAGCGATAAGGTCAAGTTCCTTTCTGACCCGAATCAGCCGGTGGCGCACATCATCTCTGTGAAGGAAGAAGTGGCCCCGACTCCGGAAGCTGTGGCGGCTGAGGCTGCAGCGGCTCCCGCTGAACCGGAGGTCATCAAGAAAGGCAAGCAGGAGACCGAAGAAGAAGGCGCTGAGGCTGCTCCTGCGGAGAAGCCCGAAAAGGCTGAAAAGAAGGAAAAGAAATAGTCGTCGCTGGTTCCCGGTCCTCGTCGTTCGCCAATTCTGCGACGCTCAAGGCCGATTCGCAAGCTGACGGCCAGAAGCCAGGAGCTAATAGCTAAGCACGCGTGAAGCTGATTGTAGGCCTCGGCAATCCGGGAATTGAATATCAGTTCACGCCGCACAATCTGGGTTTTCTGGCGGTTGACCGGATTGCGCAACAGTGCGGAGTCGAAGTCAGAAATCGCCAGTGCCGTGCCTTAACAGCACGCGCGACGATCGGTTCGGAAGCCGTTGTTCTGGCCAAGCCAGAGACCTTCATGAACCTGAGTGGTCTTTCGGTTCGGGGGCTGGTCACTGAACACCAAGTCAGCCCGGAGGCTGACCTGATCGTCTTGCAGGACGAGTTGGACTTCCCGCTGGGGACGCTCCGATTACAGCGTAACCGGAGTTCGGCTGGTCACAATGGAATTGAGTCGTTGATTGGAGCGTTGGGCACTCAGGATTTCTTGCGGATCCGCATGGGAGTAGCGCCGGACCGGAAGGTCGACGACGGAATGAGCTACTTGCTTTCGCCAATGCGCAAAGCTCAGCTCAAAGTGGTCGATGGCATGCTCGATACAGCCGTCGAAGCAGTGAAAATAGTTTTGACGGAAGGCGAGGCGCCGGCCATGAATCGCTTCAATCGCAAGCCGGAAGAGTACCTGGCTGACTAAGGCGTATGTTATGGGCGCTGAAATGCAGAGATTGTTCGCTGCGCTCAGAATGACATTGGATTAGGAGAAGAAATGAACCGTACTTATGAACTCATGTTCATTGTTCGTCCCGACATGCCGGAAGAGGAGCAAGACAAACTGATCTCCACGTTGCAATCTGTCGTCACGTCCTCCCAGGGACAGGTCAAGAATGTTGAGAGAATGGGGAAGCGCCGTCTCGCCTATAAGGTTCGAAAGTTCGCGGACGGCATCTACATCCTGCTGACGATCGAGGGATCCGGCGGACTAATTCATGAACTGGAACGCAGGCTGCGTGTGAGCGAAGCAGTTATCAAATTCTTGACGGTCCGCATCGACGAGGAGCAGAAGCGACTGGATAAGATTAAGGCGATTCGCGATGCACGCCGCAAGACCTCAGCTGCGGCAACACCGGCCGAGGTCGCAGGCGAGGCGCCCGCGGCAACGGCATAGAAAGGTTCACTAGCATAGGCGCTCGCGAACCCTGGGGCACCCAGGTGCGCTAACGACGGACGACGAAGACTGACAACAGATTTTAAGGAGCATCATGGCTGACGAAACTAGACCAACACCAACGAGTACAGAAATGGCCCCGGTTGCCGAGCGGGCCGAGCGTGCAGATCGCGGAGAGCGACGCCCCGGACGCGGCGGGCCGGGAGGCCCCGGTGGACGGGGCGAGGGCGGCCCTGGAGGTCGCAAATATTTCCGACGAAAAAAGGTTTGCAAATTCTGTGTAGAGAAGATTGAGGCCATCAACTACAAAGATGTACGGTTGCTGGCGCAATTTGTCGCGGAAAGTGGCAAAATCGTGCCCCGCCGCTTAACGGGGGTCTGCACGCCCCACCAGCGTAGATTATCGTCTGCGATCAAACAGGCGCGGAATATAGCTCTTTTGCCTTTTGCCGGTCGCGCCTCCTAGGGACAGTCGACGTACGTTAATTGCCAACATCGGGAACGGGAGTCATTTTCATGGAAGTCATTCTCAAAGAAGATGTAGCTAAACTGGGTTCGCGAGGCGACGTTGTAAGAGTAGCCGAGGGTTATGGACGCAATTATCTTTTGCCGCGCAAACTCGCGATTGAGGCCTCAGCCAGCAATAAAGCTGTCATCGAGCAGATGAAGGCCGCGGCTGTGCGTCGCTCAGCCAAAGAAAAGGCGCAAGCGGAAGAACTCTCAAAACAATTTGACGGCCTTTCGGTCAATTTTAAACGCCGCTCTGGAGAACACGATCAGCTCTTCGGGTCGGTCACTTCGGGTGACATTGCTGAGGCGCTGGAGAAAAAGGGGTTCAACGTGGATCGCCGCAAGATCCAGCTGCATGAGCCCCTAAAGACGCTCGGGGAGTTTACCGTACCGATCAAATTGCACAGAGACGTAACCACCCATTTAAAGGTATTGATCGAAAACGACTCGACGGAGTAACAACGGTGGCCGGCTCGGAGTATCGGTCGGAACTGTAGGCAACCCCTGGTTCTGATTACCTCAAACCGCGGTCATTTTCGGCTTCCTCGCACTAACGCACGGTGCAGCCGACGGGCTTATTCTTGCTCACGGTTCTCATTCTGAAGCGTCCATAGTTATGCAACCGGGAGAAACGGCAAAAGGAGTCCCGGGGCATTCGAGGACCCAGATACCATATGCCGGCCGATGCATGGGCTGTACCATTTACGGTTGGCACGTGCTCCCGCCATGGAATAGGGCGGCAGCAAGAAACTAGCCGCACCCAGGATTTCCCCTCTCGGGAGCTTATGGCTGGTCACAATCTAGGCCGAATTGACGACACTTTGCTCGTGCGCGAAGCCCAGCGCGGCAATCGTGCTGCCTTTGAGGAACTCGTGCGCCAATATGATCAAGCCGTGCTGCGACTAGCGATTCATCTCACAGGATCGCAACATGAGGCACAGGATATTTACCAGGAAGCGTTTCTCAAGGCTTATAGAAATGTCGGCAATTTCCGTTTTGAATGTTCTTTCTACACGTGGATTTACCGGATCGTGACCAATCTCTGCCTCGACCATTTACGAAGAAAGCAAGTGCGGAAGGAAGAGGCTCCGGTCGCGACCGATGCCAGCGGCGAGCAGTATGACGTATTGGATCAAGTGGCCGATGGCCGTGCTGGCGCTAATCCAGAACGCGATCTGATGAGCCGGGAACTAGCCGGCAGGATCAGCCGGGCCCTGGAGAAGCTAACACCACGCGAACGGATGGTATTCGAACTGAAGCATTATCACGGACTAAAATTGCGCACCGTGGGTGAAGTGCTCAATACCACGGAAGAAACCGCAAAGAATACATTATTTCGGGCTACCCAGAAACTACGGGGAGCGCTGGCGGATATGAGATGAAATGCCGGTATCCGGCGCGTGGCGGAAGCGGAGCGCGAACGAGAGATGATGAGAGAGTGCAACTATGAAATGTGAGTGGGTCAAAGACAATATTCTGCTCTATGTGTATAACGAACTGCCGGATGATGCGCGTTACGAACTGGAACAGCATCTGGCGCGCTGCACCGATTGCACGGCTGCACTGAAATCGACGCGCAAGTTTCATACCATGCTGTCCGAGTTGCCTGTGGAGGAGCCCGCGCCAAATCTGGTTGTAGCCTCTCGTATGCGGCTCCAGGAAGCACTCGAGACTACGCAGCAAGGCACCTTTTGGCATCGCCTGATATTTGACCCTGGCGCATGGCTTCGTCAGATTCGCTTTTCCCCCGCGTTGGCGACAGTGCTCTTCATCGTCGGTTTTGCAGTTGGCGTTGGCGCCACTTATAAAATCATTGCCAACCCCGCAAACATCAGTGCGATAGTTCCCAACACAACGCCTGCCGCAAGTGAAGCTTCTATTGCCGGTATCCGTTCGGTGAGCCAGCAGCCCGGTTCAGACAAAATCAGCATAAAATACGATACGGTTTCCACTCAGGAAGCCCACGGTTCGCTGAATGATCAGCGGATTCAGCAGCTACTGTTATTTGCCGCACGCAACAATTTCAACTCCGGTGTAAGGATGGACTCGGTTGACCTGCTTACCCAACAGCCGAATGCCACGCACTTTCGGGAAGCTCTGGTTTATGCGCTTCGGTACGATTCCAATCCTGGTGTGCGGCTGAAGGCGCTGGATGGTCTGAGCGGTTATGTCAAGAGTGACCCACGGGTCCGCGATGCGCTGCTTGAAGCCTTGATGAACGATAGCAATCCCGGAGTTCGCACCGAGGCTTTGCGGCTGCTCGAACCGGTCCGGGCGGATAGCAGCGTGCGAGCGGTGCTGCAGGGTCTCGCCGAACATGACTCGAACCAATACATCAAGTCGCAGGCGCGCACGGTGTTGGCGCAACTTCCAGAGTTTGATTAATACAGGTGGACTATGGGCCTGAATCAGCTAACGCAAAGAGGGGACGTTGAAATCATTCTCTAAGATCTTCGCGATCCTGCTCGTTCTGTTGCCTGTAGCCTTTGCGCAACAAGCCAGAGTCTATGGTGAAGGTGGGAACTGGACGCAGGAAATTACGGGATCGCTCGCTGCGGCAAGAAATCTCAGGGTCAAGGTTGATGTCGGCTCAGTAAAGATCACCGGCGGTGCACAGCAAAGCATTGACTACACCATTCGCAATCATACCTACAGCGGCTCGGAAGACAAAGCCCGCCGGGAATTCGAGAACTACAAAATCAACACATACGTTCGCGGGGATACAGCCTGGTTCGTAGCGGAATGGGAAGGTGGCCGATCACATCGTTTTTCCGGAGAATTCAACATCAATGTGCCGCGAAATATGGAAGACGTAAAGGTCGAAACGGAGGGAGGCAGTATCTCCTCGGTTGCACTGGCAGGCCGGGTGAATGCCGAAAGTGGTGGCGGAAACATCCGCCTTGACGACATTGGGGGAGCCATAAATGCTGAGACAGGCGGTGGCAGCATTGATGTCGGTACAGTCGCGTCCGAGGTCAATCTGCACACTGGCGGGGGCTCCATCAAAGTGAATTCTGCGAAGGGCAAGATTGTTGCGGAGAGTGGGGGCGGCAGTGTGGTCGTTGTTTCTGGTGGGCAAGATGCCGAACTGGAGACCGGGGGTGGCAGTATTCATGTCGACCGCTGCGACGGCCACGTGCGAGCGAGCACGGGCGGAGGAAGTATCGAGCTCGGCGATATTGGCGGCCCTGCGGAAATCTCAACCGGGGGTGGAAGCATACGCCTGAACTCAGCTAAAGGTTCAGTAAGCGCGGAAACAGGGGGCGGCACCATCGAGCTATGGGGAGTTCCGTCAGCGCGGGCGGAGACCGGCGCCGGCGGAATTGAAGCCAAATTCATCCCCTCCAATGGTGAACACGACGACTCTTCGCTCGAAACCTCAGCGGGCGATATTACTGTCTATCTGGCTCCCAACGTAAACCTCAGTATTCGAGCATCGATTGAAGTGGCGAACGGTCATAATATCCATTCTGATTTTCCCGAAATCCGGGTCACTACTGAAGGCGGGGATTACGGACCGAAGACCATGAATGCGGAAGGTAGCTTGAACGGAGGCGGCCCGGTATTGAAGGTACAAACGATGACCGGCGACATTTCGTTCCGCCGCGCAAGCCGATAGATGTTGGAGGTCTCATGAAAAGCAGAAGTCTAATATTCACCTGGACGCTGGTGCTGATGGCATGCGCGTCTTTTGCCGAGCAACCTGTGGCCGGAACGGGCGAAGTTTACGGCTTCTCCAGTGAAGAATTCGGCGACACTTCCTATCTCGGAGTAGATACGCGCGACGTGAGTTCAGACCGCCTCAGCGCGCTGCATTTGAAGGAAGAGACCGGAGTTGAGGTAACCATGGTGGATCAGGATGCACCGGCGGGCAAAGCTGGCCTCAAGGAACAGGACGTAATCCTCACTCTAAACGGCGAAAAGGTTTCCAGTGTGGAGCAGCTGCGGCGAATGATCCGGGAAACGCCTCCGGGACGGACAATCACACTCGACATCAGCCGGAATGGCCAGCCAATGGCGTTTAAGGTCCAGCTGGCCGATCGCAAAGATACCTTCTCCCACAACTTTGGATCCAAGTTCAAGGACTTCCATTTTGATATGCCGACCCTGCCGGTGATGCCCGAGATGGATATGCCGGTATCGATCGTAGTCGTACACTCGTCGGCTCGCAGTGGATTGATGGTCGAAAATCTAACACCGCAACTCGGAGATTTTTTTGGAGCAAAAAATGGTCAAGGTGTGCTAATACGCTCGGTTGAAAAGGGAAGCCGTGCGGACCAGGCGGGATTTCGAGCAGGTGATGTCATTCTAAAAATCAATGGCGAAGCGGTTCACGATTCGAGTGACTTCTCCCATGCGCTTCGTTCCAGGCAGGGCAATACGGCGAGCGTGGTCATTCTACGTGACAAACGGGAGCAGACAATTACGCTGACGTTGCCGGAGCGAAGACAGTCTGGAAGAAATCGCGAAAGCATGAACCTGCCGGGATTTGATGCCGAGAAACTCCAGCTCAGTCAGCTGGAATCGGAGTGGGCCCACATCGAACCACAAATGGAAGAAGCGATCAACCGTAGCCTGGCAGAGATCCGGCCGGAAACAGAACGAGCCCAAAAGGAATTTGAGCGCCATCGGCGCGATTACGAGAGGGCAATTCGCGATGCGGAACGGCAGCTTCTCCAGCATCAACAGGAGTTGGAGAAAGAGCTCCACAATCGCTGGCAAGCTGGTGGTGCCGAGATTTAGCGATTATCGCCCAGATCCGTGCGCCCGACTGCGTGGTACATCCGGTGCCAGACAAACTCGATTTCTCCCCGCCTGTTTCGCGGCGTAGAGGCCCGCATCCGCTGCCTGGACTAAATCATCGCGAGTTAAACCGTGCTCCGGGTAATTGGCGGCCCCAGCACTGATGGTTACCGGACGCGCGACTCCGGGGAATTGCCAGGTCTCAACGATTCGCCGCAGCTTGTCCGCAATAGCCAGCGAGTGCTGCGGCGTGGTTTGCGACAGCAAAATGGCAAATTCCTCTCCCCCATATCTGCAGACCACGTCGATTTTTCGAACCTGTTGATGGAAAATTGATGAGACTTGCCGTAGCACTTCATCGCCCAGAAGGTGACCGAACTCATCATTGAGGCGTTTGAAATGATCGATATCGATCATCAGTATACCCAGCCCGGACTGCAGGCGTCGGGCACGTTCCATCTCTTCTGCGATTCGCACTTCGAAAAAGCGGCGGTTGAAGATTCCCGTCAGCCCGTCTAGATATGCGAGCTGTTTCACACGGTCCACGTAATGCGCGTTTTGGATGGCGGTAGCACAAATATCGGCGACCGACTCCAGAGGCTGAATGTCGTTCGCGTTGAATGTGTTCTTCTTATTGCTGTCCAGAACCAAGACTCCCAGTGCCTGGCCGAATGAGACAAGCGGAATGCACATTTGCGACGAACTCTCCACGTATAAGCGCGAGCTACTGTGGCTAGCGGCGTCGTTCTCGACAATGGTTTTTGCGTTTTCCAATGCCCGGCCCCATGGCCCATCAGCGGCAGGCAGACGGCCGCCTTCGCTGATGCAAGCAGTAAGCCTTCCATCTTTTGCGCGCATTACCAGTTCGTCTTCGTCCTTGAGGAGGACCGAGACTTGGGATACTTCGAAAGCCTGTTGTACGAGCACGCAAACTTTGGAGAGGAGTTCATTCAAATCGAGAACAGCGGTCATTTGCTGCGCAATGGCGTTGATGGCCTGCAGCTGAGAGGCTCGGCGGCGTTCTAGGGCGTGCAGCCGTGCATTCTGCAAAGCCATTGAGGCCTGCGTGGAGAAAAGCGTCAGCAGGTCCACGGTTTCAGCATCAAAGTGGTTGAGTTTTTCGCTCTGACAATCCAGGACTCCAACGACCTCATCTCGAACCATCAAGGGTACGGCCAGTTCTGAACGAGTGGACTTCGCGGAGATGATGTAACGCGGGTCGCGGCTGACATCTGGAGCGTAGATCGGCCGCTTTTGCTGAGCCGCTGAACCAGTAATTCCTTTGCCGACTGGCATCTTCAGCCGGTCATGTCCTTCATCCCAGCCTACTTGGCGCCGCACGTACAACTCAGCGTTCTCCGTGTCCAGCAGCAAGATAGCGACATTTTGCAGATGAAAATAGTCGCGCGCGATCACCAGGATCTGATGCAGGACCTCGTCCAGATCAAAGGTGGATAGAACCGCCTGGCTGGCGTCATATAAGATCGCGATTTTCTGCATTCCGCTGGCCAATTCTAACGAGAATTCGCCTTACCGCCGAGGTGCCTAAGGTAACGCGCAGATGCGATGTTTTTGGTGGGCATCCCCAGGTGTAACACCACGGCAAGCAAAGCGAAGTCTATTGTTTAGGAAGCTTTCGTCCCCTGCGCGTCGCTACCGTCTTGATGATTCCAAACACCACCAGACAGAACCAAAAATCCACGGCCATACCCAGGTCGATCTTGAAAGGCGAATGATGCGCGCGGGCAGGAAGATACTTTTCGAGCAAGAAGTAGATCGTATTCCCGACGAGCACGGCGGCCAAAGCGTGGAAAAAATTGGCGGTCGATTTGGACACTAGTTCCTGGCCTCTATCCTGGGTCAATTGGCTGCGACATCAGCTTCGCCCTGCTAACATCCCTTCAGATGCTCGAACTGGAAACACCCGTTCAATACGTCAAAGGAATTGGGCCTCGCCTCGCTGACGTTCTCGCTGCCAAAGGTATTCACACTGTCAATGATCTTCTCCATTATCTGCCATTTCGTTACGAAGACCGACTGAACCCACGCGGTATCGCCGAGTTGCGCCCGGGGGAAATGGCCACTGTAGTTGCGGAAGTGCGCAACTCAGGCCTGTTTCGCACGCGGCGAATGCCAATTTTTCAGATGACGGCTGGCCAGGGGCCTGCGCGGCTCAAATGCATCTGGTTCAATGCGCCATACCTTCAGGACAAGTTCAAAGCCGGTCAACTGATCGCCCTGTACGGCAAAGTCGAGGAAGACTATCGCGGTGGTGATCTGCAAATTGTTCAGCCACAGTTCGAGATTCTGGGCGATCCCACCGATGAAGGTGACGCAGCGGAGGCGAAGCTGCAGCGTTCCCTGGAGATCGGCCGTATTGTGCCCATATACGAATCTGCCGGGCAGGGGCGACTCACGTCACGTTGGTTTCGGCGGATTATTCATACAACCCTGGAAAACCTCACTCCCGACTTGGCAGACCCTATTCCCGCAGCAGTTCGCGCCCATCTCGGACTCCCGCCACCGCGCGAGGCTCTGTGGAAAGTACATTGGCCCGAACCCGGCACAAGCATGGAGGCGTTGCAATCTTCGCGGACGCCAGCTCATATTCGTCTCATCTTTGAAGAATTGTTTTTCGTCGAGTTAGGGCTCGAACTCAAGCGACGCGAACAGAAAGCGCAGACAGGAATCGCATTTCGGCTGGACGACCGGGTTCGCGCGGCGATCAAGAAAATACTTCCATTTCATCCCACGGCCGCGCAGAAACGCGCTCTGAAGGAAATCGCCTCCGATATGTCCAAAGCTGTTTCCATGCGGCGTCTGCTGCAGGGTGATGTTGGGTCTGGCAAGACCATCGTTGCTTTCGAGGCAGCCATCATTGCAATTGAAAATGGCTTCCAGGTAGCGCTGATGGCCCCGACCGAGATTCTCGCTCAACAGCATTACTTTTCTGCGCGCCGCATCCTGGAAGCCTCGGGATATCGTATCGTGTTGCTGACCGGATCCCTGGAAGACGATCGCAAACAGGAAATAAGACGGCATATCGCGCAGGGCAATGCTCAATTGGTACTTGGCACCCACGCCTTGATCGAGCAAAAAGTCGAATTTGCGAAGCTGGGTTTAGTTATCGTTGATGAGCAGCATCGTTTCGGTGTTATGCAGCGTTTCAAGCTGATGAAAAAATCCGGCGAGAGCGAAGCTGCTAAGGGCGAGCCGGATGTTTTGGTCATGACCGCTACGCCCATTCCGCGCACCCTCGCGCTCACGTTGTATGGGGACCTGGATTTCAGTGTCATCGATGAAATGCCTCCGGGACGAACACCGATTTTGACCCGTCGTGTCGCGGATGATCGTGCCAACGAAGTCTGGGATTTCGTGCGCAAGCAAGTTAAGGCCGGGCATCAGACATATGTGGTTTACCCGGTTATCGAGGAAAACGAAGAACGCGAATTGAAGGCTGCGATGAAGATGTACAAAGAGCTCAGTCACCGAGTGTTCCCAGACTTGAGAGTGGGGGTGCTGCACGGGCGAATGGATCCAGAGCTTAAAGAGCAGGTTATGAAAGCCTTTCAGAGAAATGAACTGCAAATACTGGTTTCAACGACCGTAATCGAGGTGGGCGTCGACGTGCCGAACGCCAATGTGATGGTGATCGAGCACGCAGAGCGTTTTGGTTTAGCCCAGTTACATCAGCTGCGAGGCCGCATCGGGCGCGGAGCAGCTAAATCTTATTGTGTTCTCATGACGGGAGGAAAGGTTTCCGAAGATGGAGAACGCCGCTTGGATGCTATGGTTCGTACCAACGACGGATTTCAAATCGCAGAACTGGACTTGGAGTTGCGCGGGCCCGGCGAATTTTTTGGAACCCGGCAGGCCGGTCTGCCGAATTTCCGTGTCGCCAATCTGATTCGAGACCGGCAATTGCTGGAAGCTGCGAAACGAGAAGCGGCAGCGGTGCTGGCTGGACCAAACCGCGATACTAGCCAGCAGGAAATCGACGGCGCTCTACGCCATATGCGTACACGGTGGCAGAAAAGCTATGGGTTGGTCGAAGTCGGATGAGGCTTGCCCTGCGTCGCTACTGAGTTGCAACCTGGTACTGTTCTAATTTGCCATCCGGCATTTCATACGTCCACGCCCGCAGAGTTTTACCGGGAAATGTGACTTCAAACACGCGCAACTTCATCCCGCCACGCAGCGCCTGTCGAGTTTGCGTGAAATTAACCGGTGTTCCCAGAGGTCCCAAACTGCTTGCAAAGTCTTTGAGCGCCTGCTCGCTGAAATAGAAATTGGCATTGTCTGTAAATAGCGAACGGTCAATCGTTCCGTGCTGAAGACCTTCGAAAATCTTCTTTGCTTGTTCCAGTCTCGCTGTAGTTTGCGGGTCGCCGCTAGTCAGCAGCAAAGGCGCGATCGAGCGGGCGATTTGGCCGGCAGCTTCGGCTGCATCCTGATTTGTGAGCACCACGATTGCGACATGGTCGTCAGGAAAAACCACGTTTTCTGCTGTGAAGCCGGACACCTCTCCTCCATGAGACAGCATGCGATGGCTGAACTCCGATGTTATATCTACCCCGAGGCCATATCGCGTGCCCAATCCATCGTTCAGCACAACCTCCGTTTCAAAGTCACGATACGACGATGGCTTCATAAGCCGCTGATCGATAATGGAAACATCCCACTTAGCCAAATCCTGCGCGGTCATCGCCAATTCTCCCGCAGCGAACAGCCAGCCTTTGCCTTCTTTTGGCGCAGGATGCAGCGGTCCAAGCGCGTAGCGCATGTATCCGGTTGGATCCGTGTCGCCCAGTTTCGCTTGATCGATATCCGAAACACTCTTCATCTCCAGGGGCTTGAAAACGTTCTGCTGGAGAAATTGCATCAAGGGCGTACCACTTGCTTTCTCAACGATTAGTCCGGCAATCACATAGTTGGTGTTGCTGTACTGCCATTTCGTGCCCGGTTTGAAGTCCAGCGGCTTGTGTGCCCACGTATCCAAGATCTTCTGCGCTGTAACCGGCTGCAGCATCGTTGGCATCACGTAATCCTGTGGCCAGTAATCCTGATAGCCCGAAGTATGGGAAAGCAATTGCCGGATCGAGACCTCGTTGGCGCCCGTTAGGTCAGGCAGGAACTTGGCAACCTTGTCGTCCAATGAGAGCTTGCCACCTTCGTGCAATATAAGCATTGCGGCTGCGGTAAATTGCTTGCTGATCGAACCTATGCTGTAACGCATCTCGGGGTTTGCAGCCGTTTGTGGTTCGAACCGCGCATTCCCGTAGGCTCGTACATAGATAATCTGTCCATCTTTGACCACGGCCACCGAAGCGCTCGGCACACCGGTTCTGGCTAAGATATCCGTGGCCAGAGTGTCAATATTCTGCTGCATGCCGGCTGCAGGTTGAGTTTGCGCGGCTAAGAACGTCTGGAAGATCACCAACAAGAAAATGGCGAGAAGATTCCTATTTAAACTTCGACGCATGAGAACCTCTCCTGGAAAACCGCACAGTGTAACTCAATTCTGATGTCGCATGAAGAATTGAGCTTTGTCCATAGCGGCCGGCACCGCAACATCAAAAAATCCCACCATCATCTCGTTGTAAGTTTGGTCTCCCCACGTCACAGGCGCATCCGGGTCGGGATTGTGACGATTGTTGCGGGAGTTGTCGTACCATGCGATTGCTTCGAGCTCCGTACCCGCCTTTAGAAGGCGCGGCTCCGCCAGCCGATAACTGAGCTGCCAATAAAAGTCGTAGTTAACCCGTAGCAGAGTCTCACGCCTTTTATCAACGTGGACGATGTTGTATTCGAAACGCTTGCCCCGCAGATGCATATGAGGAAAAAAGCTGACCAGCATGCAATCGTTCGGCATCGTACCGTGGACTTCTACTCGGTAATCTTCGGCACCGGGCGGAATTGGAATCGTGTCGTGGTCGTTCGCAAGCTGCAACGTCATCACTCGCTGGGAAGGACGCTGTTTTGCGAAAACCAGCCCAACACTGGTCCGATCGGAAGCCGCGTGACCATCCGTCGTGTAATGCATCTGGAAGACAAGATCAGAATGCGCTGGAATAAATTTCGCCATCCCCTCGGGCCACCGATCTGGCGAGCTTCCGGGGGCATAAACCAGCAACATGTCACTTTTCGTCTCATGTGCCTCATGACGAAGATGTTCATCGCTCAGAGTAGACGCAGTAAACGGAACATCTACCGGTGCTCCTCGTAGCCAATCCGAATTCGGTGGTCGAACGTAAACAACCGCATGGTGCACGTGCGCACGGCTTGATGGACGCAGTTCGGACATCTGCACCCATTTGTCCTCGAGGAAGTTGGTGGGCACGATTTCATATGTGTATTCCACGTCTCCCTGAGCGGGGATCGCCACCGGCTTTGCCATTTGAAGCACACGATCCGGCGAAGGAATATTCCAGCCACTTTCCCATGCAGGGGATGAAGGAGGTGTCTCGCGCAGATCCCCGGCCGGAGCCCCAGAATTAGCCCAGGCGGTGAGCGTCCTGATTTCATCCGCGGTGAGCGATGGATCATTGGAGAAACGTCCGCAACAGGGGTCGGCGAACCACGGCGGCATGGCTTTTGAGCGGGTTGCATCGCGAATTCCGGAAGCCCACTGGCGAGTTTCCTGGTAATTGGCCAATGGGATTGAAGAGGCGATCTCGCCCGAGCGGTGACAACTCTGACAGTGCTGCTGCAGGATCGGGAGCACATTCCGATAGAAGGTCGGGGGCGTCGCTTCGGCATAGCGCAGGGTGTGAACGGGAGCCACAATCAGAGCTGCCGTGAACAGAAGCGGAACCTTCCAGAATAGGCCAGCAGACATCTCCTACTATTGATACCGCGAAAGCCGCAATCCGTCGACTTAGCAGCTGTGGACGATTTTTGTTGGCCCGGTCGGATTCAGTATTATCTTTCCACAATGTTTTCCCGCCGCACAGAATGGAAGCTCACACCAAATCGTTTCACTCAGGCACAACAGCAGATTCGCGCTTCACGGGAGGAAATTCTCGACCTGACCCTGTCGAATCCAACAAAAGCTGAATTACATTACGATGAAGAGGCTATTATGCAAGCGCTGATCCAGCCCGAGGCGCTTGAGTACGATCCGCAACCCAAAGGCCTGATAAGCGCCCGCCAGGCAGTTGCCACCTACTACCGGCAGCAGCATGAAGAATTCGATGTTAATCCCGAGTCGCTCGTGCTTACGACCAGCACCAGTGAAGGATATTCGTATGTGTTCCGTCTGATTTGCAATCCTGAAGATGAGATTCTGGTTCCGAAGCCTAGTTATCCGCTGTTTGAATTCTTAGCCGACCTGCAAGACGTGAAGCTGGTGCCATATCCGCTGCTCTACGATCACGGCTGGCAGATCGATTTTCCCACTCTATATAAAGCGGTAAGTCATCGCACGCGTGCAGTAGTGGTGGTACATGCGAACAATCCCACTGGGTCATACGTCTCCAGCACAGAGCGCGAACAGCTCAATAATTTTTGCCGTGAATATGGTTTGTCGCTGATTGTGGATGAAGTCTTCCTTGACTATGCGCACGATGGCGCGATGCGACAGACGTTTGCAAGCAACACTGCAGTGCTGACCTTCACGCTAAGTGGACTTTCAAAAATCTCCGCTCTGCCGCAAATGAAAATGGCCTGGCTTGTTACCAGCGGACCGGAAGCGCAGGTAGATACGGCACTGTCACGTTTGGAAGTCATAGCGGACACATATCTTTCGGTAAACACGCCGATGCAGTTGGCCCTTCCGGCACTGCTGGACCAGCGCAAGCAAGTGCAGCCACTATTGTTGGACCGGACCCGCGCCAATCTCGAGGAACTCGATCGCCAGCTCGCCCGGCAGAAGAGCTGTCAACGGCTCGCGCTTGAAGGAGGTTGGTATGCAGTATTGCGAGTTCCGGCAACTCAGTCGGATGAAGAACTTGCAATCGATATTCTGCGTAAAACCAATGTGCTCGTGCATCCCGGGCACTTCTATGATTTTGCTACCGATGGATATTTGATTGTGAGCCTCATCACCCCTACGCAGATGTTCCGTAGAGGAATGAGTTCGGTTCTCGACCTACTGAACGCCTGAGATTTTGTTAGAAGCGCGTGGCGTGCATTTCTGCGATGGTAGGATGAGTTGCCGGGTCACTGCCTAGGCCGCCAGGAGGGTTTGTGGGCGTAACGGCTGACGCTGGTGCCGGTGCAGACGCCGCCGCAGAGGCTGCTGCCGCGACAGCTACATTCGCCGCCGGGACCTGTATCTCAATCGGTTTTGGCACTTGGATTTCGCCGCGGTCATAGATGGTCGTCAACGCAGCCACCGCAATCGGATCGAGCCGTTTCCCGGATAGCGAATGAATAATGCGCAGCGCCTCTTTGGGATCGTGAGCGCGCTGATAGGGACGGGTGGTAGTCAGCGCATCGAACGTGTCCGCGACGGCGATAATTCTAGGAAGCAAAGGAATTTCCTCATCCTTGAAACCATGGGGGTAACCGCGGCCATCGAGTGATTCGTGGTGTAGCTCAATTCCCGGAATCATGTCTTTCAACTGAGCCACCGGTCGGAGAATATTCGCCCCTTTGGTGGTATGGGTTTTCATGATCTCGAATTCTTCCGGAGTGAGCGCGCCAGGCTTTTTTAGAATTCGATCTTCGATTCCGATTTTGCCCACGTCGTGCAGTTGCGCAGAAATTCGAACGACCTCGATGAAATCTTTATAGATATTCATCTCCTGCGCGATCATCACCGAATAACGGGTCACTCGATCCGAGTGGCCGCGCGTATATGGATCTTTTTCGTCAACCGCGCCGGCGAGCATCTGAATGGAACCCATGAACAACTCGCGGTTCTCATTGGCAGCTCGCTTCAGATCGAGCACGAACTGCTCCAGTTCGGCCGACATCACATTGAAGGTTGCCGCCAATTCGCCGATTTCGGTTCTACTTGCCAATTGAACACGTTGACTAAAATCACCACGCGCGATCGCCCGGCTTGACCGCGTCAAAATTTCCAGAGGGTTGGTAATCCGTTTGGCCGCGAAGATACTGATTCCCACGCTGAGGGCAATTGCCATCATCGCCAGAGTGCGCCCGTAGCGCTGTAGTTCATAGACTCCGCGGTAAGCATCGGCGCGTGGTTTCTGGACTATGACCGCCCAATCGAGATTGGTTACCGGACTATAGGTCCCCAGCATTCGAATTTTTTGTTTGTCCTGATGAAGATCGAACTCGCGGGTGGCGGCAATCATTTGTGCGCCGTTGCCAAGTTCGACAAAGTTGCGCACGATCTCCAGATTCCGCATATCTTGTCCGGTGGCATATTCGGTTGATGCACCAGCCACGAGCCTTCCCTGGCTGTCCACCACGTAAGGAGTCAGGCCGCCTCGGCTCACCTCTTGCAAGCGCCGGATCAGGAATTGCAGGTCGACTACGGAGCCGATCATGCCGATGAAACGGCCATCTGCCACAACCGGCGTGCTGACCAACATCACGGTGCGGGATCCCTTCCCTGTGCCCACGACAAGCGCTTGGCCGTTGTAGGCGCGACCTTCGCGGGCAGCCGCGTAGGCCCGCTCCAGTTCCCGTTGCAGGAAGGCATCCGCAGCGATTCTGCCAGCCGAGATCCCCTTCGCCTCTGAATTCAGCAAAGTTGCATACGCTAAATCCTCGGAAGACGAGACGAAATTTTCCAGCAAAGCCCGAAGTTCGGGAGCTTGCACATGTTCAGCAGTGAGGTCGCCACCGCTGGCCACCTGCAGGGCGGATGACAAATTTGCCTGCATCAACCGAAGTGATTCCTGATGCTGCGAGATATCGTCGGCCAGCGATCGCGTCACTGTGTTCTGCAGCAGCCGCTCGTTCGTGATCAGGCGGTCGCGATTAATCGATTCCACCTGAGCCGAGTAAAAGTACATCGGGACCACACTGACCAGAATCAGCACGCCCAGAATGACGTACAGAATTGGTACCCGAGATGGCTTCGGCAGTTTCAGAGGCAAGTTGGCCCCAAGCCGTGAAATGCACGGCAATCCAATGCAAAGTGCTGTTTAAAGTGTAACGGGATGGGAACGGCTTCCCGTTCGATCCTGCAGGACAATGCCCATTACGAAAGTACTGAAAATGAGCATTCCTCCTGAGTACTTAAGGGTGCATGGTCATAGCAGCCGCGGGCCTGGGGCGCAAACGGTGTATCACGCCTGTATAGCTTGATAGAGCCCGGTTTCGCTTTTGCTGCTTCGCGTCATAAGTTCGTCGATGGCATCCCGAGGGGATTTGTCTTTATGCAGGATGGCGTCCATTTGCTCGGTTATGGGCATTTCAATCTTGTGAGCGCGAGCGAGATCCAGGGCAGCGTGAGTCGTAAATACACCTTCTGCGACCATGCCGTGCATATCGGCGATGATCTCCGGGAGCTTTCGCCCACGGCCGAGTTCTACGCCGACGCTTCGATTACGAGAAAGGCCCCCGGTGCATGTGAGCACCAGATCTCCTAGTCCGGCGAGGCCAGCCATAGTCTCTTGCCGTCCCCCGCACGCGACTACCAGCCGGGTAATCTCCGCCAACCCGCGTGTGATCAGTGCAGCCACTGAGTTATGGCCAAGGCCGATCCCATTGCATATTCCGGCAGCAATGGCGATGATGTTTTTCAGCGCGCCTCCGAGTTCGACTCCGACTACGTCATCATTCGTATATACACGGAATCGCGGATCACTAAATTGACGTTGCACGGTTTCTGCAAGCTCCACGTCGCCGGAGGCGATCGTAATCGCAGTGGGATCGCCGCGCGCAACTTCTTTCGCAAAACTTGGCCCGCTCAGCGCTCCGACGCGAGGATGCCAGCCCGCCTCGGAAGTGATCACCGAATCGATCAGCTCGGTCATGCGCAACAGGACTCCCTCTTCCAGTCCTTTGGTCGCACTCACCAGGAGCATTTCCGGCTTAAGGTGGCATTGCATTTCCCCAAAAAGCCGTCGGCAGTGCTGCGATGGCATCACACTGACGACAATCTCCGCACCTTTCAATGCTTCTTCAAACTCATTCGTCACGGACACACTTTCCGGCACAAGTTGATCGGGAAGATAAAAGGCATTCACTCGGCGAGAGGAAATGCAGGACTGTACTTCTTTTTCATGAGCCCACAATTGAATGCGGTGAACGCCACCCCGTCCCAGGGCTATTGACAAGGCGGTTCCCCATGCACCCGCGCCAATGATGGCAATCCGGCTCATCCGCGGCTCCAGCGAAAGCGAGGTTCCGTGTGTGCCAGTAAACGGCGGATGTTGGCGTGATGTTTAACCACAATCAGCAGTGATGAGGCCACAAGCAAAGCCAGCATTTGAGGAGGAGTTGCGTACTGGTTCAGAATCCATGCAATCAGCGGAAACAGTGTCACGGCGAGGATGGAAGCCAGAGAAACATAGCGGAATGCGACAAAGATCGCGAGGAAGATTCCGATCATGACCAGCACGGTCTTTGGAACCAGGACCACAAAAGACCCGAGCCCCGTGGCTACGCCTTTCCCACCGCGGAAGCGAAGCCAAACAGGAAAAACATGCCCTGCAATCGCCATGAAACCTGCTAGTGCGGCGAGGACAATCTGGTTAGGAAAGAGCCTTTCTGTTAGAAGGACAGCGCCTACACCCTTGAGAGCGTCCAGCCCAAGAGTGATGGCGCCCAAGGCCGGTGATGTGCGCGCAACGTTGGTTGCACCAATGTTGCCGCTTCCCGTGGTGCGAATGTCTTTGCCGTGGAAAGCTCGAATAAGGAGATATCCGAACGGAATGGAACCAAGCAAATAACTGTAAACGGCAGTGAGAAGGACGGCGGTCATGATTGCGACTGTGGCGGAACATCGCTTAGCGGAAACCTTGCCAGTTTGCTGTACACCGAACCTCCTCGCATGAGCTTGCTCTCGTAAAGGAAGAATTCCTGCGCGGTCATGCTACCAAATTCAGGAACAGACATGGCTGACAATTTCTGTTGCAGCACAGCAAAGTTCTTGTTGGCGCCATCGTCTTTACGCCAGCCCGGAGCGCCGGAGCGCCCACCCGCGCGCGCAAGGGTGAGATGTGGGCTAAAGGCATGCTCTTCTCTGGGTATGCCTAGAGAGCCGGTCACGTCCTCGATTTTGCTGGCAAGCATGGCAAGCAGCGAACTCGATTCAATTCCAATCCAGAATACTCTTGCCGATCTGGCAGTCGGAAAAAAGCCGTAGTTGCGAAAGCTGAACTGGAAAGCCTCCGAGCGCACACCTGCCAGAGCAGTTTTGACTTGGTCTACCGCTTGGGCTGGCTTTTCACCGATGAATTTCAGAGTGACGTGCAGCGATTCAGGACGAACCCAGCGCGCATCCGGTGCAAACTCGCGCACACCTTCCATAAAACGCTGAATGCGTATCCGAATGGCTTCGTCGATGTCGAGAGCGATAAAGATTCGCATTTAGCGGTCAGGAATTAACATTTAGCCATGGCGGCTGAGCCTATAGCGTACATGCCTGAATGCTGAATGCTTTTTCACATCAATTTTCTTCTCACCATATCCAACGCCTGTTGGCTGGCAAACCAACGGATGCGTTTGCGATCGCCGGGAAATCTGCGCTCGATCACCTCGGTATCTTGCGTGCTTGCCAAAGCGTGAAAAACCAAGCCGACAGGTTTCTCCGCCGATCCTCCAGTTGGCCCAGCTACGCCGGTGATTCCCAAACCTAAAGTCGCACCGCACCTTTCCCGAATGCCTTTTGCCAATGCCACAGCCACTTCTCGGCTTACGGCTCCGTGTTTTTCAATCAACTCTGGAGCAACACAAGCCATAGAGGTTTTCAACGCGTTGGAATACACGACGCCGCCACCGAGAAAATAGCGAGAACTCCCGTTCACGGACGTCATGCGCTCAGCGACCAAACCGCCAGTGCAAGACTCAGCCACAGCTAATGTCGCATTCCTCATCTGTAAGTAGTTTCCGACGATTTGCTCCATCGACTCCCCATTATCGGAGAAAACGAAGTCCTGAAGTTCATCTTCGAGTCGCGAGACTAACTCATCCACTCGTGCTTGAGCGGCTGGGAGCGAAGCCGCCCGTGTCTTCAAATGCAACTGGATCTCCCCAGGCCCGGCCAAAATTGTTGTCTGCACCTCAGAAAACTGTTTGTAGATCGGCGCGACCCTCGCATCGCACTGTGACTCGCCCATCCCGGTAATCTTCAGCTCGCGCGTGGCGATGAACTGTGCCGGAAGTTCGTCACGCAGCCGAGGGAGGCACTGTTCTTCGAACAGGACTTTCAATTCATGTGGCGGCCCAGGAAGCAGCATGATGATCTTTTCGCAGTTATCGTACTTCCCACTGATCCACTGGCCCGGCGCTGTGCCGTTGGCATTATGAAGAACAACCGCACCAGCAAGAACGTCAGCCTGCTTCGCATTGTTCGGCGCCATCTTCCATCCGTGACTCGCGAAACGTTGCTCGATCCTTGCCAAGACCTCTGGATCGCGTCGCAGTTCGAGACCTAGCGTTTCCGCTACAGCCTCCCTCGTGAGATCGTCTTCAGTTGGTCCAAGCCCTCCCATGAAAATAATGACATCTGATCGAGATAATGCGCTCGCAGCCACCTGAACCAGGTGTTGCTTTAAATCACCCACGATTGTTTTGAAGCTCACTTCGACGCCCAGTTGGTTCAGCTTTTCGGTCAGGTACAAGGAGTTCGTGTCCTGACGGAAGGGGGTGAGGAGTTCCGAGCCGATGGCGATGATCTCGGCAGTCACGGCTAAAAGTGTAAACGATTATTGATTTTGGATCAGACCGGGAGCTCAACCAGAGGTGCGCCCTGAATATTCCAGGCGAGATGATGAACGGCATTATTGGTCGCCAGCACGACCGAACGTCCAGGCGCGAATGCGAGTCCGACCAGACCGCTGCCAGCCACCTCCAGACTGGCCTGACCAGTCGGGCCGATCTTCACAATTCCACGCTTACCGCCCAAGGAAGCGGCAACGTACAAATTGCCCTCCTGATCAAACGCCAAGCCTTGTGGACGCCCGAGGCCGCGATAAAAAATCGAGACACTCCCTTGCGGGTCGACCTTATACACTGCGTCAAAGCTCGATGTCGTCGGGCCTGTGACGAACAGGTCGCCTCGCGGGCCGAACGCCAAGTGATATGCGGAAACACTCGGTTCTAAGGTGGCAAAGACAAAAATCTGGCGGTCAGGAGCGATCTTGAAGATTGTGCCGCTCCGGTCCCCAACGTAGAGGTTTCCAGTTCGATCGAAGGCCACGCCTGTTGCCACCCCCATGCCTTCCGCGTACGAAGACATAGTTCCATTGGGTGCGACGCGATAAACCGTTCCATCCATGCGCGAGGAGATGTAGAGCTGGCCATTGCGATCGAATGCGGCAGAAGTGGCATTCATCAGGTCCGAAAGGAACGGTTTGACGTTGTAGTTGGTGTCGATCTTGAAGATTGAGACTGGAACTTTTTGGCCGCGACTGCCGGAAAAGGTCACGTAAATGTTGCCCTCTGGGTCGATGGCAGGGTTCGTGACCGGATGGAGATTGTCAGCGATAGGCACGGCAACTTTGATCTGGTGGGGGTTACTGGAATTTCCGTTGGTGGAAACAACCACCGGCCCGGTTCCCGCCCCGTACGGAACTCGCGCCACCAGAAATTGATCGGAACTGATAATTACGGATCCTTCTACCTCGCCAAACCGGACGCGTGGACGACGCAGATCGTGTGGTCTCAGATCTGTGCCTGTTATGCGGATTTCGCCACCCGGAAGCGCTGCCCCAGGCTGTACGCCCAGGATGTGTGGCTTCCCGTTTACATTCTTGCGCCCGAGTAGACGGTCAGAAATCCCCATCAGTTCCAATCCCCCGCACGGGTTATCTCGGCAAAAAACCGAGATGCAATAGCACTTGCATGATCAACAACGCATAAAGGCCAGCAGCAACATCATCCACTACGATGCCAAGACCTTCCGGAAGTTGCTCCAGTTGACGCACCGGAGGCGGCTTGACAATGTCAAATCCACGAAAAAGTATAAAACCCAGCAACAGAGATTTCCACGAGACCGGGATGGCAATCAGAGTGAGCAATTGACCTGCGACTTCGTCGATCACAACGATTTGAGGATCTTTGATCGCCGCTGCACGTGCAACCTTGGTGGCAGCCGGTATTCCCAGACAAATCGCTCCCCCGGCAAGCAGAATCGCCGCTACCCATTGCCAAGCTGGGACAATGCTCCTCGCCAGCAACCACCAAATCAGCACGGTCGCAAGCGAGGCCCAACTACCAGGCCCCGGCCTAAGTCGACCAATGCCGAAGAACGTGGCGATCAGTCGCGCCCAAAGCGGAGCAGGCAACACTCGGGCACCAATGCCCGTCATGTCGGAGCTACGGTCAATGACGGATCTTGCCATGCACAATAGCGTAGCACCCGCGGGATCAGTTCTTCTTGGGGTCAGAACGGCCAATATCTGCAACAGAGTCGCTAGTGTCGCGCACGGGTGAAGAAATCACGTATTCACCGCTGGCCCATTTTCCTAAATCGATCAGGCGACAACGTTCGCTGCAGAAAGGGAAATCAGGATCGTTACGCTGAACGGGCTTTTTGCAGGTCGGGCAATGGAGCTTCAAGCGCTGACGGGGCATAGCGAGTTAGATGATCTTCGCAACCAGATCGTAGTCGTGCGCTTCGGTAATGGCACAGCGGTAAAACTGCCCGGGCTGGATGGCTGTGTCCGCGGCAACATCGTTTATGTAAATTTTCCCGTCAATCTCGGGAGCGTGCATCTGGGTCCGGCCTTCCAGCAACAGTTCGCTTTCCGCGGACGGCCCTTCGAGCAGAACCTCGAATTCCTTGCCGACATGGGTCCGTAGCTTCTTCTTGCTTATGCCCTGTTGAATTTTCATCAGGTGTTTGCGGCGTCGTTCGATTTCGGATCCGGAGATTTTTCGCTCGAGTGAGAATGCTCCTGCACCCTCCTGATCTGAATATCCAAAACAGCCCAACCAATCGAATCTGGCCTCCTGCACAAAATCGCAAAGCTCTTGAAATTCTCGCTCCGTCTCACCAGGAAAGCCGACGATGAACGATGTTCGCAGCGTCAAGTCAGAAATAGTTCGCCGCATTTTCTCAATAGATCGGAGAAAAACATCCGCCCCGCCACCGCGTTTCATGCGCTTCAAAACACTCGCAGATGCGTGCTGCAGGGGAACATCAATGTAAGGACAAATTTTGTTATTGGCCGCAATGGTCTCAAGCAGACGGCCAGTGATTTTGTTCGGATATGCGTAGAGGAATCGAATCCAGCGCAGATCTTGTATACGGGCAAGCTTCTCCAGCAGCAATGCGAGCCCGTCTTTCAGGTCGAAATCTTCGCCATAGCAAGTGGTGTCCTGGCCGATAAGTGTGATTTCGCGTACGCCGGACTGCGCCAGACGCTCGGCTTCGGCGATGACCGATTCGAACCTCCGCGAACGAAATTTGCCACGTATTTGCGGAATGATGCAAAAACTGCAGGGATGATCACAACCTTCTGCAATTTTGATATAGGCGCTGTACGCCGGGGTGGTCAAAACACGCGGCGTGGCATCGTCATACAAGTAATTCGGCAGATCGGCAATGGCGCCGTCCCAAGATTCCCGCGAAAATCTGCCTTGCGCTTCGCGCGCAGCCCCTTCTGGACGAGATGTAAGGATTTTAAAAGGGGAATCCGGCGCCCCGGAAGTGGCAATTCCTGCTGCGCCTACAATTTGGTCCAGCTCGCCGGTGCCGACGACAGCATCAACTTCAGGAATATTCTTGCGAATTTCGTCGCGAAAGCGTTCGACCAGGCAGCCCGCAACCACTAACTTCCGTGCGCGCCGGTCACCCTTAAGCCGCGCCATCTCGAGAATGGCGTTAACGGACTCCTGCTGTGCACTCTCGATGAAGGAACATGTGTTAACGACGATTACATCCGCCTCCTCGGCGTTCGCGGTCAACTCTGCCCCGGCTTGAGAAAGCATGCCCATCATCACCTCGCTGTCAACCAGGTTCTTAGGGCAACCGAGGCTGACAAAACCGACCTTTGGCTTGGTAGAAGAACCGGTCTGGGTCTCGTTTTCGGCGGCTACTGTGGTGTCGGAAACAGGCATGTAATCTGCTTATTCTAACATTCCACGCAGTGCCGCTTTGGTTGCACAAGAGTGGTCGCGATTCGGAGGATTGGAGCGAAGTAGGGATTTATCGCCACCCAGCATCCGGGAAACATTGAGATTGCGCTTTGTTCGATTCCCCCAGAGCAGTTGATACCGGCTGTGCCCTTGTTCGTCTTCAATAGTCCGCTACAATTCCAGCGCAGCCGCTCTATGCGCCATCTGATGCCGATCGTTACGCCGCGCCTGATCTTGCGTCCGCCAACGCTTGGCGATTTGGATTCGATCCAGACCGCCAAGCAGGAAGCTTGGCCCGATTTGCAGCGTTGGATGACTTGGGCTTTCGACAACCAACGGTCGCGGCAAGCGATGGAAGATTCTATTCGGCGAACGATGGATTACCAGAATCAAGCAGGAATCGCACTGGCTGGATTCCATCGGATCAACGGGGATTTCGTCGTCCGAACCGCATTGGATCTTACCGATGAGCAAGACGTCTACGAGACAGGATACTGGGTCGCGCCTAAATACGCCCGACAGGGCATGGCGACCGAGGCGGCAAATGCAGCTATTCGCTATGCGTTCGGCCACCTTGGCGCGAAGGCGATCAGTATCGGGTTTTTCGACAGAAACGAGCCTAGCCGACGCATCGTCGAGAAATTGGGATTCCAGAAGCTAGGCGTTGCCCATAACGCGGCAGTACGTTGCCTCGACGGCACGAAACTCGATCGTCATGAATACATCCTGAGGAGCCCCGATACACTGCCCGAGCTTGACGTTTCATGGGGTTGAGGCATCCGGCTTGGATTTTGAGTGCTATTGCGATTTTTCAACAGATGAGTGCAAGCGGGCCGTAAATCGCCGCCGCAACGAACCACACTAAGCTAATTTCGACGCAGGTTCGCAAGTTCTTCGAAGAGTTCGGGCAAGCGGGCCGCGTCCTGAGGCGAATCGCCGAACCTTGCACGCTCATAATGTTCAGTGAGACGTGAGATGGGTTCTCGGACACGTTGATCTGATATCGATCGCAGAAATTCTTCTGGGGTTTGAGCAGGAGACTTACGTATTCCTCTTTTTGCCAACAGACGCAGCGAACGCTGATACCAGATCGTAGCGGCGGAAGACGGATACCTATCAGGACGAGCAGCGATTCGCCGCCTCGAGATCGCTCTCCAAATCCGCTGTGCATTCGCGCCCAAAATGAGCAGCACTGCAGTGCCAAGAGCGCCGAAGGTCCATCCCGCCGGCGCATCCGACATGGTCTGCTGGGAACGCGTGGCTGCACTAAGTAGAGCATCGTATTCGTGACGCATCCAAAATTCAGCATGGCGGAGCCAGTCCAGTGCACTTTGAGTCGCCTGCCGACCGAGAGTCTGTTGATGGCTGAGGTCGTAGTTAATGATCCACTCTCGCCAAAACGACGCCATGGCATCCACGTACAACATCGCACGGCTCCAGCCAGAGCGCCCTGCCGCTGGCGCTGCAGGTGTCGGATCAAAGCTGATCCAACCGTATCCGGGAAAGTAGGCTTCTACCCACGAATGCGCATTGCTGGCCCGCACAAGATATTGCGACGTTAAATCGTTGAACTCGCCAGTGCGGAAGCCATTGACCACTCGCGATGGAATGCCTAGCGTTCGAAGCATAACCGCCATCGACGAAGCGAAATACTCGCAATGCCCCTGCTTGCGATCGAAAAGAAAAACAGCCAGCGGGTCGCGGTTCAAAGTGTGCGGAAGCTGGAGTGTGTACTTGAAGTTGGTGCGCAGGTATCGTTCGAGGGCGGTAGCTTTATCGTAATTGTTGTTTTCCGCAGTGGTGATCTGTTCGGCGAGCCGCGTAATTCGCGGATCGAGTGCTCCGGGCATCTGCAAATCGTTCAGGAGTACATCAGGAGGATATCCCGGAGGCGCGGTCCGTAGCTCGGCGGGGGTCAGAGTGGCAATATTAGAGCGGGCTTCGTAGCTATTCACCGGACGCTCAGGGTCCGGGTCGAACACCGCGCCTGCATCATCAATAGAGACAACCTGATAATTGCCTTCCAAAGTGAGCACTGTGGGCGCCAGAAAGAAAACACTGCTTGCAACCGGCTCCATTAAAACGCGATAGTGGATGACCTTGGGAGTAACTGAGGGGCTTTGCTGTGCCGGGAATACGAACCGTCCGTTCAAACGGCGCACGAAGTGCTGTTCGTGGGGATTTGACCAACTTGTTCCATCGAACAAGTTCAATGTGACACCGCGCCATTTCAGGTCGTATGTGCCGTGCTGATCCCCGTCGATTTGGATGTGCATCACCAGAGAACTGGATTGCTGGATTGCGCCCAGTTGTCCGAGTTGTACGTGATCGCTGAATCCGGTTGCGATACCTCCATTGGAGACGTACGCGCTCAGGTATGTGCTGGAGAACCGCGGAAGCACAAAAAAGATCGCAGCCCCGACGACGAGCATGAATAAAACAAAACCTGGTGCAGCCGCGCTCAACCAGAAGCCCATCTGTCGGGCAACGTTCGCGTCGGCCAACGGTCTCGCACGGACAGTCGCTCGGGCCGACGAACTCCGCATTTCCATCAGAATGAACGTGATGACGCCAACCAACATGAAACCGGCGAACGCAAACAAAAATGTGCTGTCCACCGTCAGCACCGACGCCGCGAGCAGCATTAAGAACGAGAGCACAGCGAGAAAATAAAAATCCCGATCTCGCCGTGCCGAAAATAATCGCACCAGCATCACGAAGAGGACCAAATGAACCGTGGCGTAAAGAAATGTCCGCGAGATAAGAAAGTAATCGGCAAGATAGAAAAGCGCGTACGCCAGGGTCAACGGCGTGGTCCAGCGCTCCGGCAGCAGCCAGGGCCGGCGTGACAGCAGAACGTATCCGCGGAAGAGCAGCGCCCCGCTAACGAGAACAACTGTGAGTGCTTCCAGTCCTCCGCTGGAGGCCAGTGTCGCAAATCCGACAAACACGAGCAGGTAAAGAGCTACTTCAAAGTACCGCTCGACTGCTGCCCACAGCGGGTTTGCGGATTGCGAAATTGTGGACATCTGCTCACCATTGTTAGCGATTCTGCAGAGGAAAGAAAGACTAGAGAAACCCGAAAGGCAGGAGGCTGGAGCCAGCAGTCAGCAGTCTGTTACTCAATAGTCCAAGCTGATTTCCGACTCCCGGCTACTGACTACTCGCCCTGCTAAAATCAATATGTCAGGCATCGGTCTCGCGCGACGCATTCCCGCCAACCCCGCCAGGTCCGGAAGGAAGCAACGGTAACGGGCTCTTGCGTGTGCAGTGGGTCGCCGGTGCCTGGCTTTTGTGGCTCGTTGTCATCCCGAGCCAGCCTCTTTTGCGCCGCGAGAGCTTGTCCTGAGCGAAGTCGAAGGAGATCTGGGCGAGTCGCTGCGAGGTGTTGCGCTTTCTGCGACATTACAATCGCGAGTTTGACTCGATTCCGTATCCAAATAACCACCATCTGAACTGTTTTGGTTGGAGATTCTTTTTGTCGTCAGTACAATAAATGTTTCACCATCCGGAGACCTCATCGAGTGAGCCAATTGGTTCGTCCCAAGATTTCTGCGCTCGGCACATACGTCCCGCCTCGCCTTTTGACTAATGCCGATCTGGAAAAGTTGGTCGAAACTACCGATCAATGGATTCGCGAACGTACTGGAATTCGCGAGCGGCACATAGTCGATAAAGGTGTAGCAACCAGCGATCTTGCGTTACAGGCTGCAAAACGGGCTCTGGCCGAGCGCAAAATTTCACCAGATGAACTGGACGCGATCATTGTCGCCACCGTTACCCCGGACATGTTGTTTCCGTGCTCCGCTTGCCTGGTGCAGCACAAATTGGGAGCGAAGCAAGTTTGGGGATTCGATCTGAACGCTGCCTGCTCCTCTTTTGTTTATGCGTTGCAAGTTGGGTCGCGTTTTATCGCCACGGGAGTACACAAGAAAGTTATGGTGATCGGCGCTGACGTGATGTCGTCGATCATTGACTACACCGATCGCGCCACCTGCGTCATTTTTGGCGATGGCGCCGGAGCGGTCGTCCTGGAACCGGCTGAAGATTCGCTGGGAATGATCGACTTCCTGCATGAGGTGGATGGCTCAGGTGGCTGTGCACTTTTTATGCCCGGCGGTGGTAGCTTGAATCCGTCCACGCACGAAACCGTAGACCAGAAGATGCACTATGTTCACCAGGATGGCCAGGCAGTTTTCAAGTTTGCCGTTCGAAAAATGGCCGAGCTTTGCGAGCGACTTCTTGAGCGAAATGGTTTGACTGGCAAGGACATCGACGTTTTCATTCCCCACCAGGCCAATAAGCGCATCATCACCGCGACAGCGCAGCGCTTGGGTATGCCCATGGAAAAAGTAATCATCGATATCGATCGCTACGGCAATACCACGTCGGCGACCATTCCTCTTGCCATGAACACAGCACGCCAGGAAGGAAAACTTAAGAAAGGCGACATGGTCCTTCTCGCGGCCGTGGGCGCAGGCTTTACCGTAGGTACGACGCTCCTGCGCTGGGCATACTAGCTAGCTATTCGCGCTCTGGCTCGTGTCGCTGATCTATGACCGTACCTCTTTGATGTGCGCCGCAATGTACCAGGTATTTCCAAACGGATCTTTCACGCCTGCGTTCCGGTCCCCATAAGGCTGATCGGCGGGTTCTAAAATTGAAGTCGCGCCCGCTTCTAGCGCGCGCTTGTACGCAGCGTCCACATCCGGTAAGTACAAATAAAGCACGCTCGCGGTCGGCTGATAGCGCCCGTGTGCTTCGCCCATCTCCAGCACCGAGCTGCCGACGCGAATTTCTGCGTGATGAACCACTCCGTCGGGTGATGCATGCCTGGCCAGTTCCTGAGCTCCGAACGCGCGCTGCAAAAATTTAACCATCGGATCCGCGCGCAGCGGATGCATATAGACGTTCACATCGTTCAAACCCTCCGGGACATACTGCGGTCCATGATGTGTGGCGATGTACCAGAAATTTCCCGCGGGGTCTTTGATTCCGGCGGACCGCTCGCCGTATTCCATCTCCGCAGGTTCAGACAGTGAAATACCACCTGCTTCGACGGCGCGATGATAAACCGCATCTATGTCCTTCACATAAACGTGCAGTGCAATGGTGCTTGGAGTCGAGCGAAATTCTCTTCCGGGGATTCCGCCTCCGATCATCAGCATGGAGTCGCCAATGCGGACTTCGCCATGGAGGCCGCCCGCTGAACCGACACCGCGCGATATTTCTTCCGCGCCAAATGCCTGTTTGGTAAATTCCAGGAGTGCTGGCCCATCCTGCGCGATCATGTAAGGTGTAAGGGTGCGGAAGCCTTTACGAATCGGATCAACTCTCGATTTCTTCGCCTGCGCTTGTTCTGCTCTGAAACGACGATGCATCTCCTCAACCGACATCTCCTCTTTGGTTGTGGAAATATTCCAGGTGTAGCCGAAAGGGTCGACGAAATTCCCCACACGCTCTCCATAGAATTGGTCGGAGATAGGGCCGAGTGGCTTCAGGCCCACGGCGAACGCCCTTGCTGCGAAAGAGTCAACGTCGGCGACCTGCAGATTGAGCTGTACGGGCGATTGGCCCAGGGTCTCGGCGCTGAATCTTCCGCCTTCCGGCCACTCTTGGGAGAGATTAATGATCGATTCACCAATCGCAATCTCTGCGTGTGCAATCCTATTCTCAACTTCGAATCGCATCTTTTCCTTCGCTCCAAAAGCTTGCGTATAGAACTCGATTGCTTTGGCGACATCCTTGAATGTTAATCGTGGGGTCGCGACTGTGTGGACTGCGGCTAGCGGTTCAACTGTGGCTGCCATCGATGCTCTCCTTTGCAAATCAGATTTCAATCTTGCTTTAAATTCTTGACGCGGCAAGTTGCGCAACTCGGACGCGATACCGACGAGCGTCCCCAAACGCCCCCCACCCGTCGTAGCTCGCGGTGCTGTACCTATCAGCAGCGCCTGCACGGCATCGTCGACTTGTTCTGACAAATTGCGCTTAGCCATTCTTATTGCCTGTACTGCCTGCCTTGGTCTTTTGTGTCCTTCGTGGTTGCTGCTGCGGGGAGCCCAGACCGACTCGATCTCTCAGGTTTTCCAATCCCCGAAACTGAAGCTGCTTCACCGCTCCTTCACTCCGCCCCAACTTCTTCGCGATGTCGCGAATGTTTCTTTGCTCGGCAAAGCGCATTCTGATCACCTGCGCCTGATCATTTGGTAATTCGTCCACCAGTCGGAATAAACGCGCGCCATCCTCCACAGCTTCCAGTTCTGGTTCACTGCTGATTTCGGGAGGGTTAGCGAAGGTCAATTCCCGCCCGCTGCGCTTTCCTTGATCTGTCATCGCGTTCGCGGCAATGCGCAGCAGCCAGGCACCGAAAGGCACGCCACGCCATTCAAATTGCCTTAGATTGGCCAGCGCCTTATGGAAAACGTCCGAGGTCAGATCCTCCGCTCGATCACGATCGCGAGTGCGACGAGCAATGAATAGGTATATCCGCTCAAAATGGATCTCATAGAGCTCCGCAAAGCGCGCCGGATCCTTCTGCGCAGCCTCCACCAGCAGGCGCTCGTCGGCCTGCGCCGGGGACTGCCGCGATGCCGGTGCTCTGACGACCATCATCCCTCTAGTCTTATAAACTGCCAGCGCGCAGAAAGGTTACGGGTAGCGTGTCTTATTAACAAGACCGGCCTGGCAGAATGCCCTTGACTTCGTAATCTGACGTCATTCAGTCGTACTTGCGCAACGCAAGCAGATTCGCTACAAACGAGTAATGACCGACCCAACCCATCGCGCCGTGGCACCCGCTTGGCACACGGTTGTTCTCCTGCTTGCACTGATGGGCCTTTCCTTAGCTGGTTCTCGATCCCAGAGTCTCCCATTTGCTGGCGCTTACGGACGCGCTCCCGGTTACGTTTTGGTCATGGTTGTGGAGTGGATAACCATTGCGTTTATCTGGTACGGTGTGAGCCTTCGTGGGTTTAGTCTGCACGACATCATCGGCGGAGCCTGGCCGCGGCCGCTCGTGGTATTCCGCGACCTGGGAATCGCGGTCGGATTTCTGATCATCGCCAGCCTGATCCTGAACGGCATAGGCCATTTGCTGAAAGCTACTCCGAATGAGGCGATCCGCAATGCACTTCCGCGAAGCACCATCGAAATGGTTCTGTGGGTTTTGCTTTCGCTTACTGCCGGATTCTGCGAAGAAACCATTTTTCGCGGATATCTGCAACGCCAGTTCGCTGCGTTGACCGGCTCGGCTACCGGCGGAATTGTGCTCCAGGGCGTCGCTTTCGGTGCTGGTCACGGCTACCAGGGCTGGAGATACATGCTGGTCATCGCCGTGTTCGGCATACTTTTTGGCCTGCTCGTGAAATGGCGCCATAGTCTCCGGCCCGGCATGATTGCTCACGCGCTGCAGGATGGAGTTGGGGGATTACTAGGAGGGCACTTCCTACGCTGACCAATGGGCTTTGCTCGCGGCGCTGCATACTTCCTTCGCGGCGATGACCGTGTTGCAATGAATCGTGACCGTGTCCTCGACCTTCCGGGCATAGCCTCCGGCGAAGGTCACCATGATCGGTATGTCTCGGGCCCGGGCGACTCGAAAGACGAGTTCATCGCGGCGCTTTAAGCCCTCAATTGTCAGAGCAAGCCCGCCGAGCTGATCCTCTCGGTAGGGATCCGCGCCGGCAATATAGCAGATCAGTTCCGGCTCGAACTGTCGCAGACCTGAGCTTAGAGCGTTATCGAGCCAGGCGAGATAATCGTCGTCTCCGATTTCGTCAGGCAGGTCGACATCAATCGAGGACGGCGGTTTCCACATCGGATAATTATTTTCCTGATGCAGTGAGATGGTGAACACATCGCCAGCGTGAGCATTGCGGATTTTCGCCGCGGCATTCAGCGTCGACGCGCCGGTCGATGGCAGAGGCGCGGTCGGAGTCCTGACCCCGGCGAAAATCGCCGCTGTCCCATTGCCGTGGTGAACATCGCAGTCGACAGTCATCGCGCGAGAAATTTTGTTGTCACGCTGCATGCGGCGAATCGCCACAGCCACATCGTGGATCATGCAGAAACCCTCTCCGTGATCCGGAAAGGCATGATGGAATCCGCCTCCAATGTTGAAGGCCACTTTATCCTTCAGCGCGCGCTCAGCAGCCAAGATCGAGCCGCCCGCAGCTAACCAAAAGGCGCGCACAAGCTCTGGAGAATATGGGATCTCCAATTGCAATTCTTCATGCGCGCTCAGCGTTCCGGTCCTCAGCTTGTTTACATATTGCGGGGTGTGGACCAGCAGAATGTCCTGGTCTGAGGCAGGCTGCGGAGTAATAAACTCGTCGCGCGTGGCCACATCGGTCTGAATCAACCTTTTGTAAATGCGCTCGTACTTCTCAGCCGGAAAGACGTGGGCCCCGATTGGCAGATAGTAGTCATCGCTGTAAACAAGTTTGAATGGGAGCATGGTGGCCCGCGGCTAAGTCCATAATACAAAAGCGAGCATCAACCTGCTTCGCGAATCACTGTCCAGCCGAAGGTGCCGCTGATCTCGCATCCGGAATTTCTGCGAAACAGGACCGATCAGTTAATGCGAGATTGTACCCGATCGCGGCATAGTGAATTTCACGCCCGTGAAGGCTCTTCACCAACCGCTCGCCCCACCCGCACTCCACGCGCTTCCCGCCAACCTTCGATTATCAAATAGAGGACGGGAATGAAAAACAGGTTCAGCAGAGTGGACATAATCATTCCACCAAAGACCGTCGTGCCCACGGAGTGGCGACCTTCCTGGCCCGCGCCGTGTGCGAGCATGAGGGGTACAACGCCCAAAATGAACGCGAACGAAGTCATTAGAATCGGACGCAGACGAATACGTGCTGCTTCGATGGTGGCTTCCACCAGCGGCATGCCTCGCTCGCGCAACTGCTCGGCAAACTCGACAATCAGAATCGCGTTCTTACTGGCCAGACCCACAAGCATCACTAGCCCTATCTGACAGTAGACATCGTTCTGAAGCCCACGCAAGGATTGGGCCAATAACGCCCCAAGCATCGCCATCGGGACCGCCAGCAGTACGATGAATGGCAACACAAAACTTTCATATTGCGCCGACAGTGTCAGGTAAACGACCAACACACCGAGTGCGAAGAGCATCAGTGTCGTGCGGCCGGACGCCAGTTCTTCCAGCGAAATCCCCGTCCAATCATAGGTGAAGCCTTGCGGCATCACCTTCCTGCTCAAATTTTCCATAGATGCGATTGCCTGGCCGGAACTGGATCCCTGGCCTGCGGAGCCATCGATTTCCGCTGAGCGGAAGAGATTGTAATGATTGATGACCGGCGGGGCAGCGGTTTGTGAAATCGTAACAAGATTCTCTAACGGGATCATTCCCCCCGTATCAGAACGCACATAATATTGCTGGATGTCTTTTGGCTCCGTCCGGAATTGCTGATCCGCCTGGACGTAGACACGATAAGAGCGATTATTGAAGTTGAAATCGTTTACGTAAGACGAACCCATGTAGACGCCAAGCGCATCTGTCACTTGTTGCAGAGGAACGTGCAGGCTCTTGGCTTTCTCGCGATCGATCGTGACAACGAATTGCGGATCGTTAGCCGTGTACGTACTGAACAGTCCTGCAAGTTGCTTCTGCGATGATCCCTGCCGGACCATGTCCTGCACGACTTGCGCCAACTCCTGAAGCGTGTGCGCGCCTTGGTCCTGCACTTCAAACTGGAACCCACCCAGTGAGCCAAGACCCTGGACGGAGGGAGGTAAGAACGGAAGTACGATGGCGCCCGAAACTCCAAACAATTGGCCGCGCAGGCGGCTTACAATCGCATCCGCGGAATGCTGTGGGCCCTTGCGCTTGGCGTAATCTTTTAGACCGGCATACACGACTCCCTGGTTAGCCGCAGCCCCGGAGACCCCAGATCCCGCGACCGCAAACACACTCTCCACATCCGGGTCGTTCTGCATGACGCGAGCAACCTGCTCGACAATGCTTCTTGTGTATTGCGTGGAAGCCGCTGGCGGCGCCTGGACCGCTACAATCAACCATCCTTGATCTTCATCGGGCACGAAGGCTTTGGGTACGCGCTGAAAAATGAAGTAAGTCAACCCCAATCCCGCCACGAACAATACGACCGCAACCCACCGTAGGCGCAAAAATAGACCCAGAGCTTTGCGGTAACCATTGGTGACGGCAGCTACAACTTTATCGACTTCCCTGAACAGCCAAATCTTCTCGCCATGCTCGCGACCCAGAAGCAGCGCAGACAGGGCCGGAGTGAGTGTCAGGGCGTTGAACGCGGAGATGGAAATCGAGAAGGCGATCGTCAGCGCAAATTGCCGGAACAGAATGCCTGTAGTGCCTGGGAAAAACGCCACCGGCACAAACACCGCAACCAACACGAGCGAGGTGGCAATCACCGCACCGGTAACTTCTTTCATCGCATCCGACGTGGCATTTCTTGGGCTGTGCTCCCCCTCCTGGATATGCCGTTCTATGTTTTCGATGACCACGATGGCATCGTCCACAACCAGGCCGGTCGCCAGCGTGATGCCAAACAAGGTCAAAGTATTGATTGAGAAGTTCAGGAGCTTTACGAATGCGAAGGTGCCGACGAGTGACACCGGGATGGTGACCGACGGAATAATCGTGCTGCGCCAGTCCTCTAAAAAGAGGAAGATCACTAAAATCACCAGCACAATCGCTTCAATCAACGTGCTCAGCACGTCTTTAATGGACTCACTGACTGCATCGGTCGTGTCGAATGCGTTTTCGTAGATCATTCCTGGCGGAAAGCGTTTCGAAAGTCTGTCCAGTTCTGCAAGAGCCCGCCGGTCGACATCGATCGCATTCGCTGTTGAAAGCTGGGTTACTGCCACCCCGACTGAGTCGTGCCCGTTGTAAATCAGATCGGTCCCATAATCCTCGGCGCCAAGTTCGGCGCGGCCGACGTCTTTCAAGCGCACCAGCGTTCCATCCGCATTGGTTTTCAGGATGATGTCCTCGAACTGAAAGGGCTCGCTGAGGCGCCCGATGGCGCGCACGCTGATCTGGAATTGCTGACCCACCTTGACTGGTGGCTGCCCAACCTGCCCGGCCGCGACCTCCACGTTTTGTTCCTGCAGAGCGTTGACTACGTCGGTGGCGGTCAGGCCGCGGCTCGCCATGCGAACCGGATCGAGCCAAAGCCGCATGGAATATTTGCGCTCACCAAAAACGAATACGTCGGCTACGCCCGGCACACGCTTGAGGGTGTCGCGGACATAGACATCAAGATAATTGCTCATGAACAACGGGCTGTAGCGGCCGTCTGGCGCGTAAACCGCCGCGCCAAATACAAAATTCTGCGAGGATTTCGCGACCGTCACGCCAGTGGCTTTAACTGCGGCAGGCAAGCGCCCCTGGGCTGTGTTGACACGGTTCTGAATATCCACCGCGGCGAGATCAGGATCGCGGTCGAGATCAAAAGTTGCGGTGATCGAACTCGTGCCGTCGTTTCCACTCGCGGAGGTGATGTACTTCATCCCTTGCGCGCCATTGATCTGCTGCTCAAGAGGAATTGTCACTGCCGATTCAACCGTCTGCGCACTCGCCCCAATGTAGGAACTCGTAACGGAGACCTGCGGCGGCGCAAGGTTCGGAAATTGGGCGATGGGCAAGGTGGGAATTGCGACGGCGCCGGCAAGAATGATCAGCAGCGCGCAAACGGTTGCGAAAACCGGGCGATTGATGAAGAAGTTAACGAACATGAGAACAGTTTTGAGTTTTCAATGTTGAATTAGGACAGATCAGATCATTCAAGATTCAACAGTCAAAATTCAAAACTGGACTTAGCTCTCCGGTGCTACTGGCGCGCCATCCACAAGATATTGGGTTCCGGAAACGATTACTTTGTCGCCGGGTTTGATCCCATCTAGAACTATGTAGTCGTTTCCTACCATCTCGCCTATACGTAGAGGTTTCTGGTGGGCTACCAATCTTCCGTTTTGGTCTTCAGCTACAAAAGCGAAATAAAGTCCTCCGAGTCGCGATACCGCAAGCACCGGAACCACCGGCCCCTGATGCGTTCCCCAGATAACGCGAGCTCGAATGAACTGCAGGTTGCGCAACTTGTCTTCGTTATTTGCAATACGCGCTTTAATCAGCACCGTCTGCGTAGTATTGTCGACCTGCGGGGAAATGAAGCTGATGCGGCTATCGGCGAGCACCTTACCTTCGCCGTTTACGATATCAACGGGCATATTCATCCTAAGCTGTGAAGATCGTTCCACGGGAACGTAGACATATGCCTCCAGGGTCCCAGGCTGATCGACGGTAGTGAGAACCGTGCTTGTGGTGACCCGGTCGCCGACCCGCACAGGAATGTCCCCGACGATACCCGTGGTCGGTGCGGCTACACGATAGTAGTGAAGCTGCACCTTCTGTTCCTGCACCTGCGCATCCAGGGCGCGCAACTGGGCTTGCGCATTGTCGAGTGTGGCTCTCGCCTGGTCAAGGTCCTGCTTGGAAACCACGCCTGCCGCCGCCAGAGCGCTGCTGCGCTCATATTGTTGCTCCGCCCATTTCAGATTCGCTTCCTGAGCAGCCCGATTGTGCTCCTGGCTGTTCACGGTGGCTTCTTGCTTGGTAGGATCAATTTCCATCAGAATGGTGCCCCTGGAGGTGTGGTCACCGGAATGTACCAGAATGTCTGTGATCTGACCCTCCACCTGTGGCATGATGATGGCGGAATCGCGCGATTTGAGGGTGGCCACGTACTCCGTGCTGTCGCTGACGGGCACCGACCGAGCGACCTCAATTTTCACGGGGATACTCGGCGGCCCTTGTGCGGCCTGCGCATCTCTTGCAGAGCCCTGATTACACCCGGTCCCCGCCAACAGAAAGACAAGTCCAATCTCGACCAGCAAGCTGGAACTGAACTTCGATTTACAATCTTGTGTACGCATCGTTCGTGGGCTCTTGGCCTGATTATCCAAGCACCCATTATCCACTCGACAATCGTATTGGTCTATGATTTGCCGCAATTCTCCGGCCTAGCGCTCTTAGACTGGAAATCGGGCTGAAAGTTATCTGCCGAAATTCTGCTAAATTGTTGGTGCGATGAAGCCAATTCGCAGTTTTGCTAGTGACAATAATGCCGGCATTCACCCTGAGATTTTGCAGGCAATTGCCGCCGCGAACAAAGGTCACGTCGTCGGCTATGGTGACGATCGCTTCACCGAGGCTGCTGTGGGGAAGTTTAGGGAGCATTTTGGCAACGAGATCGAGATTTTCATCGCTTTCAATGGCACTGCAGCAAACTGCTTGGGCCTAAAAGCTCTGACCGAAAGCCATCATGCCGTGATCTGCACTGATGGGGCTCACATCTATACCGACGAATGCGTCGCCCCAGAACGGTTTACGGGCTGCAAGCTCATTCCGGTCCCAGCGCCGGACGGCAAGCTTACCGTGGAATCGGTGAGCCACG
>Ga0187777_10000266_pt1 | contig 39688 bp, 41 predicted proteins | sample 1015_Q2_SP5_10_M_FD_132416 | JGI IMG/M metagenome (GOLD analysis project Ga0187777, IMG submission 132416) | Tropical peat soil microbial communities from peatlands in Department of Meta, Colombia - 1015_Q2_SP5_10_MG | ecosystem: Environmental > Terrestrial > Soil > Wetlands > Peat | place... | reverse complement strand
TGCTCGACGAACCGCATGCCGGTCTCGACGCCGAGGGGCGCGCGGTGCTCGACGAGATCGTGCGCGCCGCGCCGGCCGAGGGCCGGACGGTGCTGATCGCCTCGCACGAACTGGACCGGGCGCGGGCGCTCGTGCACCGAGAGGTCGTTCTCACGAGCGGCCGCGCCGTCCTGCCGCAACCGACGGGCGCACCGACGTCGCCTCCGCAGACGGTGGACGTGGCCTGATGGCGTTGTGGCGCGAGGTCCGGTTGGTTGCCGGCAAGGACCTCCGGATCGAGGTGCGATCGCGCGTCACATCGCAACAGATCGCACCCTTCGGGCTGATCGTCCTCCTGCTCTTCGCGTTCGCGCTGGATCCGGACCGAGGCGTGTTGCGGCGGGTCGCGCCGGGGCTCTTCTGGATCACGGTGCTGCTGGCCGCGCTGCTCGCGGTCTCCCGCGCGTTCGCGATCGAGGCCGACAACGGCGCTCGCGACGGGCTCCGGCTGTCGGGTCTCGACGGCCCCGCGCTCTTCCTCGGCAAGGGAGCCGCCATCGCGGTGCAACTCTTCGCGCTCGAGGCCGTGCTCGCCGCCTGCGTGGTCGTCCTCTACGGGGTCGAGCTGAACACCCTCGTGCCGCTCTTGCTGGCCACGCTGGCCGCGACCATCGGTGTCGCCGCCACCGGTACGTTGTACGGCGTGCTCGCAGCCGGGCTGCGAGTGCGCGAGACCCTCGTCCCGGTGCTGCTCCTGCCGGTCGTGGCGCCTGTGTTGCTCGGCGCCACCCGCTCCTGGGAGGCCGCCATCGACGGCGTCCCATCGGACGCGTGGCCGTGGGTGGCTCTGCTCGGGGTCTTTGCCGTGCTGTTCACGGCGATCGGGATGCTCGCCTTCGGGCCGCTCCTGGAGGAAGCGTGAGGTGGACCAGAGACTGCTGAGGCCAGGAGTGGCGAGAGCGCTCGGTTGGATCGCCCTCGCCGCCCTCGCGGTGCTCGTGATCTTCGGGCTGTTCGTCGCGCCGCCCGACCGCATCCAGAGCGACGCGCAGCGTCTCATGTACCTCCACGTGCCTGTCGCCTGGGTCGCCTACCTGGCCTTCGGCATCACTGCCCTTGGTTCGGTGCTCTGGCTCCTGCCACGCACGCGGTCGCCGGTGTGGGACCGCCTCGCCGGTTCCTCGGCGGAGATCGGGGTGATCTTCACCGCGCTCACCCTCGTCGACGGCTCGCTCTGGGGCCGCCCGGTGTGGGGTGTGTGGTGGGCGTGGGACGCGCGGCTCGTCACCACCGCGGTCCTGTTCTTCCTGTACCTGGGGTACCTCGCGTTGCGTCGCATCCCGAGCTCGCCCGAGGCGCGTGCCAAGCGGTGCGCGATCGCGGCCTTGGTGGCGTTCGTCGACGTTCCCATCGTGCACTTCTCGGTCAACCTCTGGCGGACGTTGCACCAGCAGGGCACCGTGTTCAACGACCAGCTCGACGCGCACATCCACGGTGTGATGGCGTTCACGCTCTGGTTCGGCGTCTTCGCCTTCACGCTCGTGTACGTGTACTTGCTCGACAAGCGTTACCGGTTGCTGGTGCTCGACGAGGACCGCGAGGAGCGTGAGGTGCAGCAAGCGATCGCGGAGCGGTTGGCCGCGTCACCGGTCCCGCCCGCGCCCCCTACACCGCCCGTCGAAGTCGGAGCGCCCCGATGAGGTTCGCCGAGTACGTGATCACGGGCTGGGCGCTCACCGGCGCCACGTTGGCCGTTTACTGGTTCTGGATCGTGCGGCGCACCAGGCGCGCCGAGCAGTCGTTGCCCGACGGCGAGGTCGAGTGACGACGCTCGCCGCGCCACCAGCCCCGCCGCCCACCCCGCAGCGGCCCCGGAACCGCACTCGGTACGTTGTCGCCGTGGGCGGCTGCGTGTTCGCGGTCCTCGCGATCATCGTGCTCGCGGTCGTGCTCTCGCAGAACGTCATGTACTTCCGCACCGTCACCGAGGCGGTGCACAACCGCGCCGACGAAGGGACCTCTCGTTTCCGGCTCGCCGGCGCTGTCGTCGACGGCACCGTGCACGCGACCGCGACCGGCGTGCGGTTCGAGATCACCGACGGCAAGCACACTGTCACCGTCGACCACACGGGAGACCCACCCGATCTGTTCAAGGAGGGCGCCCCGGTCGTGTGCGAGGGCCACTGGGCGAGCACGGCGCGGAGCGCACCGTTCGACTCCGATCGCATCCTGATCAAGCACGGCAGCGACTACGAGCCCCCGAAGGTGGACACGAGCAAGCGCAGCACACAGTGAAGGCCGCGCTCGGCTACGCCGCTATCGCCATCGGTGGGAGTGCATCACTCGTCGGCGTCGGCGCGCTCCTCGCGGGGTTGCGCATGCACGACGCCTTGCTGCTGCGTATCGGCCGTCGCTGCGTGTTCGTCGTCTTCGGCGCCGCACTGGCGGCGGTCGCGGTGATGGAATGGGCGCTGATCACCCACGACTTCTCGCTCAAGTACGTGGCGGAGAACAACGCGCGCGGCACACCGCTGCTGTTCAGCATCACGGGACTCTGGGCGGCGCTCGCAGGGTCGATCCTCCTCTGGGCGGTGATCCTCGGCGGCTATCTCGCGTTCGTGACTCACAAGTTCCGGCGCCGTTCGCGCGATCCGCTCGTCGTCGTCGCCACCATCACGGGACTCGTCGTGGCGCTCTTCTTCTTCGCGCTCATGCTCGGTCCGGCGAACCCGTTCACCACGCTGTCGACGGTCCCGGTCGACGGTCGCGGACCGAACCCGCTGCTGCAGGACCACATCTTGATGGCGTTCCACCCGCCGATGCTCTACCTCGGGCTCGTGGGTTTCACCGTCCCCTTCATGTTCGCGATCGGCGCGCTCGTCACGGGTCGCTTCGGCGAGGGTTGGCTCGCCGACACTCGCCGCTCCACGCTCGTCGCGTGGGGGTTCCTCACCATCGGGATCATCCTCGGCGCGTGGTGGAGCTACGAGGTGCTCGGATGGGGCGGCTTCTGGGCGTGGGACCCCGTCGAGAATGCGTCGCTCCTGCCGTGGATCACAGGCACGGCGTTCATCCACTCGGTGATGGTGCAGGAGCGCCGCGGCATGCTCCGGGTGTGGAACCTGTCGCTCGTCATCTCCACCTTCTGCCTCACCATCCTCGGCACGTTCCTGACGCGCTCCGGCGTGATCGATTCGGTCCACGCGTTCACGGAGTCCGACATCGGGCCGTGGCTCCTCACGTTCCTCGGGGTTGTCGCCATCACTGGCATCGGCCTGCTCGCGTGGCGCGGCGATCGCCTCCGTGCGCCCGGCCGCATCGACGCGGTGGTATCGCGCGAGTCGGCGTTCCTCGCCAACAACCTCCTCTTCGCAGGCTTTGCGTTCGTCGTGCTGCTCGGGACCGTGTTCCCGCTCATCGCCGAGGCACTCCGCGGGACACAACTTTCGGTCGGCGAGCCGTACTTCGACCGGATGACCACGCCGATCGGTCTGGCGCTGCTCTTCCTGATGGCGGTCGCGCCCGCGTTGCCGTGGCGTGCGACGAGCGGGGAGGTGTTGCGACGACGGTTGCTCGTGCCCGCGTGGGCGGGGGCGATCACGATGGTGGTGGCCGTCGCGTGCGGCGCGCGTGGCGTCGCCGAAGTGCTCGCCTACGGCCTGGGCGCTTTCGCGACCGCCGGCATCATTCGCCAGTTCGTGCTCGGCGTGCGCGGCCGCCGCCGCGCGCTCGGCGAGTCGCGCACCGTCGCACTCGGTCGAGCCACCCGCTCGAACCCGCGGCTGTACGGCGGACTGATCGTGCACTTCGGTGTCGTGCTCATCGCGGTCACGCTCGCGGTTTCGTCGGCGTACGGCGCGAACCGTGAGGTCCATCTGAAGCGCGGGCAATCGGCCGTCGTGTCCGGCTACACGCTCACCTACCTCGGGACGCACGTCGTCCCCACCGAACAGAAGACCACGATCTCGGCCGACGTACGCATCCGGCGCGGCGACCGCGACCTCGGCGTGTACGCCCCCGCGATCTCCACGTTCCCGAACAGCACCGAGGGGATCGGCACGCCCTCGGTTCGCACCGGCCTCACCGAGGACGTCTACCTCACGCTGGTGTCGTCGCCGACCAACGGCCGGATCACGCTCGGTGTGCGCATCAACGTGATGATCCTGTGGCTCTGGATCGGCGGCGGCTTCATGGCCCTGGGCACGATCCTCGCCCTCGCGCCGCGCCTCCGGCGGCGCCCCCGGGCCACCCCGGTCGCATCCGGGGAAGCCGGGCTCGAGCCCGAACCGGCCGACGCGCTCGAAGAGGTGCCGGCGTGAAGCACCCGGCCCGATGGATCGCGCTCACGGCGGGTGCCGTCGTCGTCGTGCTCGGTGTGATCCTCGCGCTCAACGTCGGGAACGACCCGGAGCTCGAGTCGGAGCAGAACCGCCTCCTCGGGCACGCGGCTCCCGCGTTCAACCTCCAAACGCTCACCGGCACCCACGTGAGCAGCGCGAGCCTCGCGGGGAAGTCGGTCATCGTGAACTTCTGGAACACGTGGTGCATCCCCTGCCGCCAGGAGCTGCCCGAGCTGAAGAAGTTCTACGACGCGCATGCCAGCGACCCGGACTTCGCCATGGTGGGAATCGTGCGCGACGCGCAGGCGAGCACGAGCGCGATTGCCGAGTACGTGAAGGACGAGCAGATGGGTTGGACCATCGCGCTCGATCCCGATGCCCGAGCCGCGCTCGACTTCGGTACGCGTGGGCAGCCCGAGACGTTCGCGATCTCGCCACAGGGTGAGATCGTCGGCTTCCAGATCGCGCGCGTCACCCGTTCCAATCTCGAGAAGATGCTCGACTACGCGCGCGGAGCCACCTGATGCGCCGCTACGGTCCGTGGATCGCGCTCTTCGTCGTGGTCGGTGTCGTGCTCGCGATCCTGCTGTGGCCGGGTGGTGGGCAGAGCGCGGCGGCGCGTGCCCACGCACTCGCGTCCGAGCTGAAGTGCCAGGAGTGCCAGGGCCTGTCCGTCGCCGACAGCAACGCGCCGACTTCGGTAGCGATCCGTGCCGACATCAAGCGACGCATCGCGCGAGGACAGAGCGACGCCCAGATCCGGCAGGTCTACGTGGACCGCTACGGCGAGCAGATCCTGTTGTCGCCGCGAGGGTCGGGCCTGGGCCTCATCGTTTGGGTGCTTCCCGTCGTCGCAATCGCACTCGGCGCTGCCGGGATCTGGTTCGCGCTCACGCGGGGGCGCCGGGAGCCGCGCCTGCACGCGAGCCGGGCCGACGAGGTGCTCGTGGATCGCCAGCGTGGAGCCCACACATGAGTGCCGACCGCGAGCAGCTCGAGGGCGAGCGTGACTTCCTGCTGAAGTCACTCGACGATCTCGAGCTCGAACGTGAGAGCGGCGGGATCGACGAGGCGTCCTACACGGAGCTGCACGACGACTACACGGCGCGTGCCGCCGCCACGATCCGCGCGCTGCGCGACGGTGTCGACGCCCGGCCGAAGCCACCACGCGTGCCGGTGCGGCGGCGCGTCACGATCATCGCCGTCATCGTCGTGTTCGCACTCGTTGCCGGCGGCGCGCTCGCGGCCGGACTCGGCGCTCGCTTGCCCGGTCAGACGTCGTCGGGCAACTCCCAGGTGTCGGCCACGTTGAGCCCGAGCGACAAGGCGTTGGTGCAACAGATCATGAGCCTGCAGAAGCAGGTGAACTCTCAGCCCGACGACTACGACCTGCGCCTGCAGCTCGCCGACGCCTACGCCAACAACAACGATCTCCCGAACGCGCTGAAGCAGTGGGACGCCGCGATCAGCATCGATCCGAACCGCCCGGAGGCACACGCCCTCGCGGGACGGGCGCTGTACCTCGTGTCGGAGCAACTCACGAACCGCACGCAGCAAGCGCAGCTGGTGAGCGAATCGAAGGCCGCGTTCGACAAGGCGATCTCCGTCGACCCGAACTATCCGGACGCGTACTTCTACCGCGGCATCCTCGAAGGCGCCACGAACGAGCCCCAGGCGTCCCTCGCGGACCTACAGACGTATCTCGACAAGGCGCCTACCGGCCAGTGGGCGCAGAACGCGCGCGACGCGCAGGCGAGCGTTCGGGGAAAGCCTCAGTCGCCGTCGACTACGGTCCCGACCTCCCGCTAGAGCGAACGACCAGGAGCACCCAGATGGCAGAGCCCCCCGCCTTCGAGATCGACGACAGCAAGGTGTACCGCGCAACGGTCACGACCGACCGCGGCACGATCGTGATGGATCTCGATCCCAAGCTCGCGCCCAACACCGTCAACAACTTCGTCGCCCTCGCACGTCAGGGCTATTACGACGGCCTGACGTTCCACCGCGTGGTACCAGACTTCGTGATCCAAGGTGGCTGTCCGGACGGCAACGGCCGCGGCGGCCCGGGTTACCGGTTCGCCGACGAGAAGGTCCTGGGCGAGTACACGCTCGGCGCGGTCGCGATGGCGAACGCGGGTCCGAACACGAACGGGTCGCAGTTCTTCGTGTGCATCGACGACTGCACCCGGAAACTCGACAAGGCCTACAACCTCTTCGGCTATGTCGTCGACGGCATGGATGTCGCGGTCGCCACCCAGGTGGGTGACCGCATGCAGAGCGTCGCCATCGAGGAGATCGACGCCTCGCGCTGATGTCCGACAACGGCCTGTTCGGGCCCGAGAGCGTCGCGTGGCACATCCACGCCGACCCCGTCATGCTCATCGGCGGGATGCGCGCGCTGCTCGTACAGGCGCTGGAGCCGCGGGCGATGGCCGCCGTCGACCAGCACAGCAAGTTCCGCGAGGACCCGTGGGGGCGACTGGACCGCACGACGAAGTTCGTGATGGACACGATCTACGGCGACACCGCCACGGCGGAGGCTGCGTGCGATCGGGTGCGGAAGGTGCACGCGCGCATCCACGGGATCGACCCGGTCACGGGCCTTGCCTACGCGGGCAACGACCCTGATCTCCTGCTCTGGATCCATGCCGTCGAGGTGGAGTCGTTCGTGCTCGTGTACCGCACCTACGCGGGCCGGCTCTCCGACCAGGACGCCGATCGGTACGCGGTCGAGATGGCCCGCGTGGCCGAGCTCGTCGAGCTGCCGGCCGGCATGGCTCCGCAATCCATGGGTGAGGTGCGCGAGTACCTGCGTTCCGTGCGTCCCACGTTGCAGGCGACGCCCGCCGCGTTCGACGGACTGCGCGTCGTGCTGTTCCCGCCGATGGCACCTCAGTACCGGCCGTTGTGGGTGATCCCCACCATGGCTGCGGTCGCGATCCTCCCGCGCTACGCGCGAAGGATGTACCGGCTGCCGTGGCTCCCGGGCGCCGCGCTCCCGGTGCGGGCGGCGATGTACCCGCTCAGCCGAACGCTGAACCTCATGACGCCGATCCCACCGATCGTTCGCGCGGCCCACGAACGCGTCGCCGCCTGACGAACCACGTCGCGACACCACCGAGCCGGCTGATCACGAAGACCGCGCCGAGCAGTTCGTTCGAGACATCGAGCAGCTCGAGCCCCGACACCAAGAATGTAGGGTCTTCGCACCATGAACGTCACGGCGAGGACCGACTACGCGGTGCGGGCCATGACCGAGCTCGGGGCTGCCGACGGCGCGCTGGTGAAGGCAGACCGGATCGCCGAGGCGCAAGGGATCCCGCGCCACTTCCTCGACAACATCCTGAACGACCTGCGCCGTGGCGGCCTCGTCGCCACCCAGCGGGGTGCCGACGGCGGTTCCCGGCTCGCGCGGCCGGCCGACGAGATCACGCTGGCCGACGTGATGCGGGCCATGGAGGGCCCGCTCGCGGCGGTGCGCGACGTTCGCCCGGAGAACCTCGCCTACGACGGCCCCGCCGAGTCGCTCCCCCAGGTGTGGATCGCCGTGCGCGCCGCGCTGCGCAACGTCCTCGAACGCGTGACCATCGCCGACGTGGTCGCCGGAAAGCTGCCGCGCTCGGTGGAGAAGCTCCTCGACGATCCCGAGGCCTGGAAGCCGCACTGACGCGCTACGCAGAATCGTCTCTCCTCGTCGTGCTCGGCTCGGGCGGGATGATGATGCGGTTGCCGCGGTCGAACGTGAAGTAGTTCCACACCCAGTTCACGAGCACCACCAGCCGGTTGCGGAAGCCGATGAGGAACACGAGGTGCAGGCCGAGCCAGCTCAGCCAGCCGAGCGTGCCGCCCAGCCGGATCCGGAACGGGAGCTCGGCCACGGCCGAGCGGCGGCCGATCGTGGCCATGGAGCCCTTGTCGACGTAGCGGAAGCGCCGGATCTTCTTGCCGCGTTCCCGTCGCAAGATCCCGCGCGCGACGTGACGCGCCTGTTGCATGGCCACCGGCGCGAGCTGCGGGTACGGGCGACCGCGGCGATCGCGCGCCGCGCCGAGGTCGCCGATCACGAACACCTCCGGATGGTCGGCGACCGTCAAGTCGTCGCGCACCTCGATCTCGCCACGCTTCGACTGCGGCAACCCCAGGCGGTCCGCGAGTGGGTTCGCCTTCACGCCCGCGCACCAGATGACGGTCTTCGTCGCCAGGCGTGTGCCGTCGACGAAGCTCACACCGTCGGCGTCGACGGCCGTGATCATCGCGTCGAGACGAACGTTCACTCCTCGGGCCTCGAGCTCGCGTCGCGCCTCGGCCTGCGACTTCGGTGAGAACGCGCCGAGGAGGGCGCCCGTCCCCTCGACGCAAACGACCTCCGCACGCCCGATGTCGAAGCCGTGGAAGTCGCGTGCCAGCACCTTCGTGAACAGCTCGGCGAGCGCTCCGCACAGCTCCACGCCGGTCGGCCCCCCTCCGACCACGACCACGCGCAGCTCGCCCTCCTCGACGAGCGACGGGTCGCGGTCGGTGGCCTCGAACCGCTGGAGCACCATGCTGCGCACCCGGGTTGCGTCCTCGAGCGACTTGAGCGGGAGCGCGTGCTCGCGCACTCCGGGAACTCCGAAGTCGCTGCTCACGGCCCCTGCGGCCAGCACGAGGTAGTCGTACGCGATCGGATCACCTTCGGCGAGCCGAACCCGACGGCCGTCGAAGTCCACACTCGCGACGCGCGCCATGTGGAACTCGACGTTCGAGTACCCGCGCACGACGCCCCGCACGCTCGGCGCGATGTCGTCGGGCCCGATGCCCGCGGTCGCCACTTCGTACAGGAGCGGCGAGAACGTGTGGAAGTTGTGCTGGTCGATCAAGGTGACCTGGGTGCGCGTGCCGGCGAGCGTCCGCGCCGCGGTGAGACCACCGAACCCGGCACCGATGACCACGACGCGCGGAGTCGTCACCATTGCAGTATTCCCGCGATCACGGCGTAGCCTGCGAGGAAACGCTGCGGTCGATTACGAGGAGCACGTCATGGCGGAGAGCGTCGGGCCCACCACGCCCATCGAGCTCGTCGAAGCCGTCTATGCCCGGTACGGCCGGGCCCTGGCCGACGGACGGCGCCGTCTCGGGCGTCCGCTCACGTTCGCCGAGAAGGTGTTGTTCGCGCACGCCGACGATCCCTCGACGGTGGGCACCGACCGCGGTGTCGACTACGCCGACTACCGGCCCGACCGGGTCGCCATGCAGGACGCGACGGCGCAGATGGCGTTGCTCCAATTCATGACGGCCGGCCTCCCGCGGGTCCAGGTGCCGACCACGGTGCACTGCGACCACCTCATCCAGGCGCGCGTCGGCGCCGACATCGATCTCGAGAACGCGCTCGACGTCAACTCGGAGGTGTACGACTTCCTGCGCACCGTGTCGGCGAAGTTCGGCGCCGGGTTCTGGAAGCCGGGCTCCGGGATCATCCACCAGGTGGTGCTCGAGCAGTACGCCTTCCCGGGCGGGATGATGATCGGCACCGACAGCCACACGCCGAATGCCGGTGGCCTCGGCATGGTCGCCATCGGCGTGGGCGGCGCCGACGCGGTCGACGTGATGGCGGGATGGCCGTTCAACACTCGCGTGCCGTTGCTCATCGGCGTCCACCTGCGTGGCTCGCTCTCGGGTTGGGCGGCCGCCAAGGACGTCATTCTGAAGGTGGCCGGCATCCTCACCGTGAAGGGCGGAACGGGCGCGATCGTCGAGTACTTCGGCGACGGCGCCGAGTCGATCTCGGCCACCGGTAAGGCGACCATCTGCAACATGGGCGCGGAGATCGGCGCCACCTGTTCGCTGTTCGGCTACGACGAGCGATCGGCCGCGTATCTCAAGTCCACCGGACGCGAGGCGCTGGCCGACCTGGCCGACGCGCACGTAGAGCACCTGCGCGTCGACGAAGAGGTCCTCGGCGAGCCCGAGCGCTACTTCGACCGGGTCATCGACATCGACCTCGACGAGCTCGGTCCCCACCTCGTCGGCCCGCACACGCCCGACCTCGACCGGCCGATCACCGACGTCGGCAAGGCCGCGCACGAAGAGGGCTACCCGGTCGACATCAGCTATGCCCTCGTCGGATCGTGCACGAATTCGTCGTACGAGGACATCGGACGCGCCGCGCACGTCGCGCGGCAGGCACGCGCGGCGGGGCTCACCGTGAAGTCGCCGCTGCTCATCACGCCCGGCTCCGAGCAGGTGCGCGCCACCATCGAGCGTGACGGGCTGCTCGAAGACCTCGAGGCGATCGGGGCGACCGTTCTCGCGAACGCGTGTGGCCCGTGCATCGGACAGTGGCAGCGTGACGACATCGAGCCGGGCGAACGCAACACCATCGTCTCGTCGTTCAACCGAAATTTCCCGGCGCGCAACGACGGCAACACGGCGACGCTCTCGTTCATCGGTTCGCCGGAGACCGTCACCGCGATGGCGCTCACCGGGAAGCTCGACATCGATTTCGTGCACGAGCCCCTCACGGGCGCCGACGGGAGCCCGGTGCTGCTCCAGCCGCCGGAAGCCGACGAGCTGCCGGCCAAGGGATTCGACCCCGGCGAGTCCGGGTTTCTCGCGCCGGCCGACGACCCCACCACGGTCGAGGTGATCGTGAAGCCCGACTCCGAACGGCTCGAGCTGCTCGAACCGTTCCCCGTCTGGGACGGTCGCGACTACACGGGTGTGCGGGTGCTCCTGAAGGCGGTCGGCAAGTGCACGACCGACCACATCTCGCCGGCCGGTCGGTGGCTGCGGTACCGAGGGCACCTCACCAACATCTCCGGCAACCTGTTCATCGGTGTGAACAACGCGTTCGCCCCCGGCGGGCCCGGCCTCGGTATCGACGTGCGCGACGGATCGGAGAAGCCGTTGCCCGACCTCGCCCGCGAGTACAAGGAGGCCGGCATCCAGTGGGTGGCGGTGGGCGACGAGAACTACGGCGAGGGCTCGTCGCGTGAGCACGCGGCCATGGAGCCGCGCTACATGAACGGCGTGGCAGTCATCGTGCGTTCGTTCGCGCGGATCCACGAGGCCAACCTCAAGAAGCAGGGTGTGCTCGCGCTCACCTTCGCCGACCCCGCCGACTACGAGCGGGTGTTCGCCGACGACACCGTCGACATCGTCGGGCTCGCCGATCTCGCGCCGGGCGAGCCCGTCACGGTGGTGTTGCACCACGCCGACGGGACCACGTACGAGATCAGGACCACGCACACGATGTCGGAGGAACACATCGCGTGGTTCCGCGCCGGGTCGGCCCTCAACGTGCTCCGGGGGACGTGACCGCTGGTCGCGATCGTGCTCTTCGATCTCGACGGCGTTGTCCGTCGGTTCCCCGGTAGTGCCGCGTGGCCGGAGGTGCCGGCCGTCGCGTTCGCGCCCGGGCTGCTCGACGAGGCCGTCACCGGCCGGATCACCGACGAGGAGTGGCGGGCCGAGGTGCTGCGCCGTCTCGGGAGCGAGTCGGCAGCGTCCGTCGCCGCCTGGACCGCGTCGTGCGGGGAGGTCAACGACGCGGTCCTGGAGCTCGTGCGTGAGGTTCGCGGCGGTGCCCGCGTGGGGCTGCTGACGAACGGTACGTCACGGCTCGCCGCCGATCTCGAACGGCTCGGAATCGGCGACGAGTTCGACGTGATCTTCAACTCCGCCGACCTCGGCGTGGCGAAACCCGATCCTGCGGTGTACGAGATGGTGTGCCGGCTGCTCGACACCCGGCCGGACTCGATCTTCTTCGTCGACGACTCACCGTCGCACGTCGACAGCGCCCGCGAGGTGGGTCTCGCCTCCTACCTCTTCGTCGACGCGCTGCTCCTCGCCGACGTCCTCCGCGCGGAAGGACTACTCCGGGCCTGACCGCGCCCGACCCGTTGCCTACGACACGCGTTCCAGGGTGACGATCGGGATGGTGCGCTTGGTCTTGGCCTGGTACTCGCCGAACTGGGCGACCCGCTCGACCGCGTATTCGAACAGCCGATCGCGCTCGTCGGGAGGTGCGACGTGCGCGGTTGCCGTGAACTTCTCACCGCCGAACTCGACTGTAACGGTGGGCTGCGCGACGAGGTTCCGGAACCAAGCCGGGTTCGCGGGCGCGCCGGCGTACGACGCGATCACGAACAACGTGCCGTCGGCGTCGAACGCTGCGAGCGGCGTGACGCGCTCGACACCGGTCTTCGCACCGGTCGTGGTGAGGAGCAGCAGTGACGTCGGCCCGAACTCGAGCCGGTTCCCGTTCGCCCGGAACTGCTCGATCATCTGCTGGTTGAAATTGTTGCCTTCGGTCATCGGGATACCGCTTTCCGTTGGGTGTCGGTGGGCTCGGCGCAACAGAACCAGCTCGCGGTGAGCCGGGGCCGGTCGGTCGTGCAGCTCGCGAGATCGACCGGGGGGAGCCCGACCGAAGCCCGCACCATGGCGTACGTGGTGCCGATGCTGTCGTCACGCTCCACGCTGGCCTCGACGAGCGCGGCGAGCTCCCGTTGCAAGGCGTCGATCGAGGGGTCGTTCGCCCTCCACGCGTATGTGAGCCGGTCGTCGTCCCACGCGCCGAGGAATGCCGTGAGGTCCGGATCGTCGAGGAGCAGCGATCCCTCCGGGAGCAGTAAGCGGATCGTGTACTGCACGGGGTCGACGCTCGCGACGAGGTCGTGCTCGGCGACGAAGTCGAGCAGCGCGACGATGTCGTCGCGCACCGTCCACGGTGTGAACGGGAGGAACGACGGTCGTACGTCGATCTGGTGCGCGCGCAGCAGAGCGACTGCATGCGCGGCGTCGGCGGCGGTGTGGCCCTTGTTCAGTCGCCGGAGGATGTCGTCGTTGAGCGACTCGAACGCCGACACCACGAAGAGGAGCCCCGCGTCACGCAGCTCACCCCACAGGTCGGCGTGTTCGATCACGTGCTCGACCTTCGTGGTGCAGTCGAACGTGAGGAATGGGTGACGCTCGTGCATCGCATGCACGACGCGGCGCGAGTGCGGCGGCGCGTTGAGGAAGTCGGGGTCACCGAAGGTGATGTGTCGCGCGCCGGCGTCCACGAGCTGGTCGACGTCGGCGAGCACCCCGGACTCGTCGGCCACGCGGACCCGGCCGTCGTAGACGACCGGTACCGGGCAGTGACGGCAGCGATGGGCGCACCCTCGGCTGGCCTCAACCGAGCCCACCAGCCGCAGCTCCTCGCCGACGGCGAGGCGCACGTAGCGGTCGAGCGGGGGCAGCAGGTCGCGGGCCGGCGTGGCGCGGTCCGGACCCGGGTGCGGCCGGCCGAGCTGCACCGGCACGGAGATCGGCGCACCCTCGACCCATCCGACCAGCGCGTCCTCGTACTCGCCCGCGATCACGGCGTCGACGACGTCGCGGCACATGGTCGCGTACAGCCCGTAGCAACAGGTGGGCGCGTGGACGTCGCGCGCGAGGTCTCGCGCGAGGCGCGTCGCCGTGTGCATGGGGACCGAGAACGCGACGCGTTCGGCCCATGCGGCGAGCGCCGGGTCCCACGGGTCGATCGACGTGTCGAGCACGCGCACGTCGTGCCCGCGCGCTCGGAGTCGAGCCGCGGGACCCGCGAGGTTGCCGGGCTGGTGGCCGAGCTCGTACGTGGCAACGAGCAGGACGCGCACGGCTTCCACGCCTACGATCGCGTGGGCGCGACGCGATAGGTGCAGCGCCGCCCGCCCGCGAGGAGGTGCTCGGTGCGCTCGACGGTCACGTCGTGGCCGAGGGCATCGCCGAAGAGGCGCAGCTCGGCCGTGCAGAAGCCCGCGCACGATTTCGCGGCGTCGCAGATCGGGCAGTGGTGTTCCACGAGGAGGTAACCGTCACCGTCGGGCACGACCTCGGCCATGTACCCCTCGGAGGTGCGCAGCGTGGCGAGCGCGGTGACGCGCGCCCGGATCGACGGCGCGCCGCGGCCCATGAGCGCGCGGTCCATGAGCGCGCGGTAGGCGTCCAGCTGCTCGTCGGTGCGGGCGTCGATCACGCGCGCCAGGCCGTCGTCGCCGAAGGCGTCGCGGATGGCGTCGACGATCTGGACGGTGAGCTCGCCGTGGCGGTCGGGGAAGTGCCGTCGCCCGGCGTCGGTGAGCGACCACCGGGCGGCCGGGCGGCCGGGGCGCGCCGGGGCGGTCGCGCTCGGAGTCACGAGCCCTCCACGCTCGAGGGCACCGAGGTGCTGGCGGACGGCGGCTTCCGTGAGACCGAGATCGGCAGCGAGCGCAGCGGCGGTGGCCGGCTCCAGCAGCTTCAGGAGCTCGAGCACACGCCGGCGTGCGGGGGTGATGCGCACGTCGGTCACTTGACGGAGGCTAGCGGGTTTCGCAAGTATCAACTTGACAAATGCGCCGACACGGCGCAGAGTATCGCAAGTACAACCTTCTTTTATTCGGAGGCGCGATGAGCGTGCACGCGGGATCCCTCGAGGAACTCCAGAAGACCGGCCGCCTCCTCACGAAGATCGCGTCGTTGCCCGTCGTCGTCTTCTGGGACGGCGAGCGCGCGTACGCGATCGAGGACCGGTGCCCGCACATGGGCTTCCCGCTCCACCAGGGGACGGTGGAGTGCGGCCTCGTCACGTGTCACTGGCACCACGCCCGCTTCGACCTCGCGAGCGGGTGCACCCTCGATCCCTTCGCCGACGACGCGCGCGGCTTCGACGTGGCGATCGACGGCGACGACGTGCTGGTCGCGGCGCGCGACACCGGTGACCCCGTCCCGCACCTCCGCCGCCGCCTCGAACAAGGACTCGAGGACGGTCTGACGCTCGTGATCGCGAAGTCGGTGCTCGGGCTGCTCGACGCCGGCGAGGAGCCGGGCAACATCGTGCGCGTCGGCCTCGACTTCGGCACGCGCTACCGGGCGGGCGGCTGGGGCGCGGGCCTCACCGTGCTCGTCGCCATGGCCAACATGCTCCCGCACCTCGACGAGGCCGACCAGGCGCTCGCGCTCACACACGGTCTCGTGTTCGTGTCGCGCGACACGCGCAACCAACCTCCCCGGTTCGCCCTCGATCCGCTCGACGACGGTGTGGACCCGGCGCGCCTGGGTGAGTGGTACCGGCGGTTCGTCGAGACGCGCTCGTCCGACGCCGCCGAGCGCTCGCTCACCACCGCCATCGCGTCGGGCGCTCTCACCGAGGTCGAGACCATGATGTTCGCGGCGCTGACGGACCACGTGTTCATCGACGGCGGGCACACGCTCGACTTCACGAACAAGGCGTTCGAGGCGTTGGGTTACGTGGGTGCCGACTCGGCGGCCACCGTGCTCCCCACGTTGGTGCGCGAGACCACGTCGGCGTCGCGCTCGGAGGAGGGCGGCGAGTGGCGCAACCCGCACGATCTCGCGGCGCTGGTGCGGCGCGCCAACGCCCGCATCCCCGACGCGTGGGAGGAGGGTGTTTTGTTGCGGCGGGGCACGGTCTTCGCCGAGCCTCAGGTGGCAGAGCTCGGATGGCAGTTGCTGACCGACGACCCGGAGGCGGTCGTCGACGCGCTGCTCGGAGGCGTGGTGCAGGGCGCGACGGGCGAGCAGCTCGGACGCGCGGTTGCCTACGCCGCCGCGTTGCGCATCGTGCGCTTCCACACCCAGAACGACCACGCCGACTGGAACTCCGTCCACCACGCGTTCACCGCCGCGAATGGCCTGCACCAGGCCCTCGTCCGCAACAGCACGCCCGAGCTCCTGCGCGGCCTCGTGCACGGCGCGCTCCGCGTCTACCTCGACCGCTTCCTCAACGTCCCCGCCGCCCGTCTCCCGACCGCCGAGTCGGGCGACCTCGCCGACCTCGAGGCGTGGTGGGACGTGCAGGGCGGAGTGAACGAGGCGGGCGCCATCGCCTACGGGTACCTCAGCGACGGTGGCGACCCCGCGCGCCTCGTCGCCACTCTGGGGCACGCGCTGCTGCGCGAGGACTGTGGCTTCCACTGGTACCAGGTGGTCGAGGCCGGCGTCCGCCAGCACGCGGCGTGGCCGGCCGGCTCGGAGGAGGGGAAGCTCGTGCTCACCGGCATCGCGCGCTTCCTCGCCGCGCACACCCCCACACGGCGCGAGATTTCACGCGTGGTCGACATCGCGGCGCGCTTGCGCCGTGGAGAAGAGCTCTACGAGGACACGACCACGTCGAGCGCGGCGTAACCGGATCGGAGCGCCGTCTCCACCGCGTCGGGCGTGTCGCCGCGCGCGAAGAGGAAGCCGAGGTAGCGGTCGCCTTCGGGGAGAGGCACCACCCGCCGACCGCGTGGCACCGTGATCTCGAGCCCGGTCACGCCGGGAACCGCACGTGCGGCGTCCTCGCCGTGCACGGCTTCGAGCACACCGGCACGCGGGATGGGGAGCATCATCACGCCCGACGCCGCCGCCTCGCGCGCGAGGTCGTCGAGCGGGAGCCGCAACGCGTGCCGGAGGATGAGCTCCTCGAGCGCGATACCGGCACCGAAGCGCAGCGTGCGCGCGCAGAGTCCGCCGATCGATCGCGCCGCGATCTCGATCACCCGGATCGCGCCCGTGCCGTTGCCGCCGACCCGGAGTTCGGCGTGGATCGGGCCTTCCGTGAGGCCGACGGCACGCCCGGCGCGGGCGGTGAGGTCGACGACAGCGGCGATCGTCGCCGGCGGCAGGCGCGACGGCGTGACGTAGATCGTCTCCTCGAAGTACGGGCCGACGAGGGGGTCGGGCTTGTCGAAGACGGCAAGCGGCTCGAGGTCACCGGCGCGCAGGAGTCCCTCGACCGCGACCTCGACGCCGGGCACGTACTGCTCGACGAGGAGCGGCGGGGCGGTGATCGCGAGGATGCGGTCGGCGGCGGCGCGCGCGGCGGCCGCGTCGTCGGCGCGGATGACGCCGCGGCTCGCCGACAGGCCGACCGGTTTCAAGACGCACGGGAAGCCCACGTCACGGGTTGCGGCAGCGAGACCGTCGGCGACGTCGTCGACGATCCGGAAGCGCGGCTGGGGCACGTGCGCACGCGCGAGCTCGTCGCGCATGGCTGCCTTGTCGCGGGTGGCGGCGACTGCGGCGGGGTCGCTGTGTGGGAAGCCGATGCGCTCACCTGCGAGCGCGGCAACTTCGACGCCCGGGTCGTCCACGGCCACGACCGCGTCGAGCGGCGAACGCGCGTGGAGGTCGAGGATGGCTGCGACCGACGCTTCGATGTTCGCCATTGGGACGAGGAGCGCGCGATCGCCCATGTCGTCGGCCAGAGCTTGGCGCTCCTCGGAACCGACCACGACGTCGACGCCGAGCCGCGCAGCCGCTCGCACGAAGTCCGTCGCGCGGTATGTCGACGTCGGGAGCAGGAGGAGCACACGGGCCACGGACCTATCATGGCGCGCATGACCGAGGAGACCGCGAGCCCGATCCTCACCATCGACCCGGACGCGCTCGCCAAGGTGCTCGAGGTGCGCGCCGGCGAGGCCGATCCCGATTCGCTCGTGCTCTGGGTGGAGGTGAACGGCCAGCAGGCAGGTGCGTACACGTACCTCATGGAGTTCCGCACCCAGCCCGAGCTCGACGACGACGTCGTTGTCCAGCACCACGACGACCTGTCGGTCGCCGTGCCGGAGTCGAGCGTCGAGTCGCTGCGCGGCGCCACGCTCGCGCTGAGCGGCGGCGGCATGGTGATGCAGAACCCGAACCGCCCGGTGCCCATGTCGCCCGCGGTCGGCACCGACCGTCCGCAGGCCGACCTGTCGGGTGAGGTTCCCCAGCGGGTGATCCAGGTGCTCGACCAGGAGATCAACCCCGCGATCGCGGCGCACGGCGGCTACGCCGAGCTCGTCGCCGTCGAGGGCTCGATCGCCTACCTGCGTCTCTCGGGCGGGTGCCAGGGCTGCGGGCTCGCTGCCGTCACCCTCAGCCAGGGAATCGAGGTCGCCATCCTCGACAGCGTCCCCGAGATCACCGAGGTGATCGACGTGACCGACCACGCCTCCGGCGCCAATCCCTATTACGAGGCGGCCAAGAAATAGCCCGTTTCGGCGTCTTTGAGTGGGGCTATAGCCCCACTCAAAGACGCCGAAACGGAAGTGGGTCAGAAGCGGCGGGCGTCCTCGGCGGCGTACTGCGCGACCGTGGTGTCGGCGGCGGCGTGGCGCTTGATCGACTCGACGATCTCGGGGAGTTGCGACGCGGGGAGCGCGCACGTCATCTCCGCGGGCGGCATGCCGGTGCGCACGCGGCTCAGCGCGCAGCCAACGCTCGCCGCGGGCACGCCCTCGTCCTTGGCGACCGCCACGATGTGGCACTGCGGCTTGCCCTCGATGCGCAGTCCCGGGATCGAGTCGGACAGCACCATGAGCTGGCGCCCGGTGACGCGGAGGAACACGACGTCGGGGTCGACCGGCGTCACCGCCAGCGGCCCGTACGTGATCGCGCCGGGCTTCTCGTGCACGACGGGGATCTGCGGGACGACGTCCATCGTGACCCAGCCCGACTCGAGCAGGGCGGCGACGTCGGAGTTGCCGGCCACCTCGTCGAGGGCCTTGAAGCCGTGCGTGACGCTGCCCACGCTGCAGTTGGCGTGGTCCTCGGCGACGGTGCTGAACGTTTGGTCGACGGCTCTCATCCAGAACACGCACCCGGCGGGCACGCGACCGGTGCGACCGTCCGGCAGTGCGTCCGGCATCGGTTCCGCGAACGGCGCGACACCGGCAGGGGGCTCCGCCGAGAAAGTGATCGCGAGCGGCGGCGCCGCCAGGTGGAGCGCCGACTGGAGCTCGGACGCGAGCTCGGACCAGTTCACCTCAGGCATGTGTGGAGCTTACCGAGCGGCTCGACTCCCGAATCTCGCCTGCTCGGCCGCGAGGTCGAGCGGTTGCGAGACTGCGTTGTGCTCGTACTCGCCCCACTCCTCTCGAGGCACGCTCCAGAGCACCTCGAACTCGATGCCGTCGACGTCCTTCGCGTACAGCGACTTGCTCACGCCGTGGTCGCTCTCGCCGACGAGCGCGCCCATCTCGAGGAGCCGCACCCGTGCGTCGACGAGGTCGTCGATCGTGGCCACCTCCCACGCGAGGTGGTACAGGCCGACACCGCCGTGCTGGGGACCGGGTGCGTCACTCCCCACCGAGAACAACGCGAGGTCGTGGTGGTTGTCGGACCGGCTCGCGCGCAGGAAGACGGCTGATCGCCCCATCTCGCCGACGACCTCGAAGTCGAGCGCCTGCTGGTAGAAGGCGGACGACCGTTGCGCGTCGCGAACGTAGAGCACCGCATGGTTCAGGGTCTTGACTGGGATCATGTGGTTCGCAACCTCCTGAGTCGTTCGACGATTCCCGGGAAGACCGCGAGGAACCCGTCGACGTCGGCGTCACTCGAGCACCAGCCCACGCTGGCGCGCAACGAGTGGTCGGCGTCGACGCCCATGGCGGCCAGCACCGGCGACGGCTCGAGCGCCTCGCTCGAGCACGACGAGCCCGAGTGGACCGCCACACCCTGCTGGTCGAGCGCGAGCAGGATCGGCTCGGCCTCGACCCCGCCCACGCCGAGGCAGACGAGGTGCGGGAGGCAGGCCGTGTGGTCGCCGAACCGCTCGACGCCGGGAACGCGCTCAAGCGTTCCGGCCGTCAGCCGGTCGGTGAGCGCCCGGGCCGCCTCGGCCTCGCGCTCGAGCCCGCCGTCGACCAGTTCGGCGGCGGCCGCACCGAAGCCGACGATCGCGGGCACGTCCTCGATCCCGCCGCGCCGCGCCCGTTCCTGCGCGCCACCGACCACGAACGGCGGGAAGCGCAGCCCGCGCCGCACGAGCAACGCCGCCGTGCCCTTCGGCCCGCCCAGCTTGTGCGCTGTGACCGAGCACAGGTCGGCGCCGAGCGCACCGAGGTCGACGTCCACGTGGCCCGCCGCCGCGCACGCGTCCACGTGCACGACCACCCCTCGTTCCCGTGCTCCGGTTGCGATCGCGGCCGCCGGTTGGAGCGTGCCGACCTCGTGGTTGGCGAGTTGCACGGTGACGAGTGCCGTGTCCGGGCGGACGGCCGCGAGCACCGCGTCGGCATCGAACCGACCGGTGCGGTCGACGCCGACGACGGTGACCTCGGTGGTGGGGAGGCGCGTGCACGACTCGATCACCGCCGAGTGCTCGACCGCAGTGGTCACCACGTGCTGGTGCTCGCGGCCGGCGCGCGCGAGCGCGCCCCACACCGCGCTGTTGACCGCTTCCGTCCCGCTCGCGGTGAACACCACCTCGCGTGGCCGGGCGCCGAACAGGTTCGCGACCTGCTCACGCGCTTGCTCGATTGCGACGCGCGTGACTCGCCCTTCCGCGTGCAGCCGGCCGGGGTCGGCGTGGTGGTCGCGCAGGAAGGGGAGCATCGCCTCGACGCACGCGGGCCGGAGAGGTGAAGACGACGCGTGGTCGAGATAGGCGCGCGGCACGTCAGACGCGCGCAACGCAGTGGTCGTCGCCATCGGGGCGGCTCTGGTCGAACCGCGGCGACGTCTCGCCGTAGAGGCCGGAGAGCATGCCGCGGATCATGCCGCGGTCGAGCGCGCACACGACGTGCGGGTAGCGCTGCGCGGTGTCACCGAAGGGACAGCACTCCGACACGATCGCCAGGCTCCCGTCGCGCGCCTCGGTGTGCGCGGCGAAGCCGTGCGCGGTGAGTGCGTCGGCGACGGCGGCGAGCGCGGCCTGCACCGATCGGTGGCTCTCCGTGGGGTCCATGCGCGCCGCGAGCTGGCGCCCGTACTGGAACCCGACCTGGTCGGCGAGGATCTCGGCCTGCTCGGGACCGAGCGCGTCGAGCGCGCCAGCGAGCAGGTCGCCGAGGAGGTCGTCGTGCTTCAGCGGGAGCGCGAGTGTCCCGTCGAGCGGCCCCGCGCGGTAGCGCTTCGACGGCCGGCCCGCCGAGCGTGCGCCGCCGTCGCCGGGGGCCCGCGCGATCTCGACGAGCAGGTAGCCGCCGCCCGTGAGCTTCTCGAGGTGGTGGCGGGCGACGTTGGGGTGCAGTTCGAAGCGCTCCGCGACCTCGCCGGCGGTGACGCCGTCGGCCGAGTCGCGCGCGAAGAGGTAGATCTCGCGCCGGGTGGGGTCGCCGAAGGCGGTCGTGACGGCCGTGATCACCGCGTTGAACTCGTCGGCGCTGAGCCCGTCGGGGACGGCTTCCTCGGCCATGGCCGATATTCTACCTATCGACGTAGTGGAAATCCGCCGACCCGACGAGGAGCTGACGATGGCCGGCCTCGACGCCGACGTGCGGGCCGCCCTGTCCGGCGTGCAGGAGCCCGAGCTGCGGCGCTCCGTGGTCGAGCTCGGCATGGTCGACGAGGTCGCGGTCGACGGGCGGAAGGTGCGCGTCCGCCTGGCGCTGCCGCTCCCGGGCGACGCCGCCCGCGTCGAGCTCCGCCGCCGCGCGCTCGACGCGCTCGCGGCCGTGCCCGGCGTCAAGCGGGTCGACGTCGATCTCCGCGACATGGCCGAGGACGAGCTCCCCGCCGTCGCCGACGTCTTGAAGGGCGTGGCTCCGAACCCGCTGCAGGTGGTCGACGCCTCGCAGGCCGCCGCACCGCGCCCCGCGGAATCGCGGCCGAACCCGTTCACCGACACGCGCACGCGGGTGCTCGCGGTCGCGTCGGGAAAGGGCGGCGTGGGGAAGTCGTCGGTCACCACCAACCTGTCGATCGCGCTCGCGCAGCGCGGTGAGCGAGTCGCGGCCGTCGACGCCGACGTGTGGGGCTTCTCGATGCCGCGCATGCTCGGCATCGCGCACCCGCCGGGACTCATCGACGACGTGATCGTCCCGCCCGAGGCCTTCGGCGTGCGCCTCATCTCGATGGGCTTCTTCGCGCGCGAGGACCAGGCGGTCATCTGGCGCGGCCCGATGCTGCACAAGGCGCTCGAGCAGTTCCTCACCGACCTCTACTGGGGCGACACCGACTACCTCGTCGTCGACATGCCCCCCGGCACCGGCGACGTGTCGTTGTCGATCTCGCAGTTCCTCCCGCGCGCCGAGGTGATCGTGGTCACCACGCCGCAGCCGGCGGCGCAGCGGGTCGCGCAGCGTGCGGCGGCGATGGCGGAGAAGGTCGACCTCGACGTGATCGGCGTGATCGAGAACATGTCGTGGTTCACCGGCGACGACGGCAAGCGGTACGAGATCTTCGGATCAGGCGGCGGTTCGGAGCTGGCCTCCGAGCTCGGCGTGCCGCTGCTCGGTCAGGTGCCGCTCGTGCCGGCGTTGCGTGAGGGGGGCGATGGCGGTCGCCCGATCGTGGTGGCACGTCCCGACGACGAAGCCGCGCGCGTGTTCCAAACGATCGCGGCGCGCCTCGACACCGAGTTGCGCCCGAAGCGAGTCTCGCACCCCGAGCTGCGTCTCAGCTGAGTACGAACGCGACGAGCTCGTCGAGGGACATCGACGCGCCGCGCGCCGCGGCGAGGTCGTACGCGGCGGCACCGAGCTCGGCGCGCGCGATCGCGAGCGCCTCGTCGCGATGCGCGGCCTCGTAGTAGGGAAGGCTGGAGAATGCGCTGAGCGCGCCGCTGGTTGCTCCCGCGACGGTGGCGGCCAGCTCGGCGTCGCCGAACACCCACACCTGGATCCCGTACTCGAGCGTGGTCACGAGCGCGGGCACGTCACCCCGGTCGTGGGCCGACACGACGGCCTCCCGGAGTGCGGCTCGCGCACCCTCGTCGTCGCCTTCACGCGTCGCGACGAGCGCGCGGACGGCCAGGATGAGTGGAAACACGAGCGCGTTGGTGCCCGCCCGCATGAGTGCGATGCTCTCGTCGAGCAACGGTGCCGCACGGTCGGGATCGCTGCGCCACGTGGAGAGCCCGCACGCGAACAGGGCGTTGGCGATCGACGTGGGGTGGCCGGCTTCGTGCGCCGACCGCAGCGCGTCGGCGGCAACCACACGCACCGTGTCGAGGTCGACACCGCCGATGGTCTGCATGCCCGCGGTCGCGATGAGGACCGTCGTCCTCGACAGCGCCGCGTCCTGGAGGTCGGCGTGCTCGTCCACCAGCGACAGGGCCGTCGCGAGCGTGTCCATCACCTGGCCGTAGTCGCCCTCGATGGACGCGATGTAGGCGAGCTGCACGTAGCCGATGGTGGTCGTGAACCCGAACCCCGGCTCGCGGACTGCCCCCTCCGCGCGTTCGCGAGCCAGCGCCAGGTCGCCGCGGAGCAGCGCGCTCCACGCCGCCGCCGTCAGCACTGCCGCACGGTGGCGGGGCGTCAGCTCACCGACGAACGGGAGCGCCCGTTCGGCCCACGCGGTCACGTCGAAGCTGGTACCGCCGTTCGCCTCGTCGCTCAACCCGGCGACGATCCGCACGCCGAGCTCGCGAGCGTCGCGGTCGTCGGCGTCGAGTGCCCACGCGACCGCGGCGCGCAGGTTGTCGAGCTCGGCGTCGACTCGCGGTCGCCACATCAGCTCGTCGGGACCGAGGATGCCCGCCCCGGCTCGTTCCGCGAACGCGGCGTAGTGCGTCGCATGGCGGCGCCGCCAGACGTTCGGGTCGTCGGCGTCCTCGAGCCGCTCGCGGCCGTACTGGCGCATCGTCTCGAGCGCGCGGTAGCGGAGCGACTCGCCGGCGTCGTCGTCGATCGTGAGCATCGACTTGGCGACGAGGCTGCCGATCAGGTCGATGACGTCCCAGGTGTCGATCCCGTTACCCGTCACGACCGCGGTCGCGTCGTCGGCCGTGAAGCTGCCGGAGAACACGCTGAGCCGCGCGAACAGCTGCTGCTCGGGCTCGGTGAGCAACGAGTAGGACCAGTCGACGGCCGCGCGCAGCGTCTGGTGGCGCTCCACCGCGGTGCGGCGCCCGCCGGTGAGGAGGCGGAAGCGCTCGTCGACGAGCGCGGCGATCTCGCTCGGGTTCATGCTGACGACCCGCGCCGCCGCCAGCTCGATCGCGAGCGGTATGCCGTCGAGCCGGCGACAGATCTCGGCGACCGCCGCGGCGTTCGACTCGTCGATCGTGAACTCGGGACGGGCGGTGCATGCCCGGTCGACGAACAAGGTGGCCGAGTCGGTCGCCGCAACCACCGGGGGCGGGTCCGACGGATCGGGCATCGACAACGAGCGCAAGGGGCGCATCCGTTCACCGTCGACGGCGAGGCCCTCGCGACTCGTCGCGATCATTCGCACGTTCGGGCAACCGTGGATGATGCTCTCGGCCAGCCCGCCCGCGGCATCGAGGAGGTGCTCGCAGTTGTCGAGCACGAGGAGCAGCTTCCTCGTGCGGAGGTGGTCCACGACGCTGTCGGCGAGCGTCGTGCCGGGCCGCTGCGTGACGCCGATCGCACCCGCGACCACCTGGACCGTCTCCTCGTCGTCGCCCGCCATGGCCAGCTCGCAGAGCCACGCACCGTCCGGGTAGTCGGCGGCGATCCGCTCCGCGGTCTGCAGCGCCAGCCGGGTCTTGCCCACGCCGCCGGTCCCGGTGATCGTGACGAGCGGCGTCTCCGCCAGCTCGTCGGCGATCGTGGCGATCACGTCCTCGCGACCGACGAACGACGTGACCTGCACCGGCAGGTTCCCGGCGAGGGACTCGGCGCCGTCGAGCGCGGGGAAGTGGTCGGGGAGCCCCGGCGCCACCACCTGGAAGACGCGCTCCGGGCGCGACAGGTCGCGCAGCCGGTGCTCGCCGAGGTCGACGAAGCTCATGCCGTCGTCGAGGGCGTCGCGCGCGAGCTCCTCGGTCGCGAGCGAGACGAGGATCTGGCCGCCCTGCGCCGCAGCCATGAGGCGGGCGGCGCGGTTCACCGCCGGCCCGTAGTAGTCGTCGTCGCGGAACTCGGCCTCGCCCGTGTGAACGCCAATGCGCACGCGCAGCGGTCCGGTGTCGGGCCACGGCTCGGCGGTGATCGCCCGTTGGGCGTCGGCGGCGGCCGTCAGCGCGTCGCGTGCGCTGGCGAACACGGCGTGAACGCCGTCCCCGGTGGTCTTCACGACCCGACCGCCGTGATCGAGGATCGCGCCGCGCAGGATGTCGTCGTGGCGGGCCAGCGCGTGCCGCATGGCGTCGGGGAATTCCTCCCACAGGCGCGTCGAAGCTTCGAGATCGGTGAACACGAACGTCACGGTTCCTGACGGCTCCTCGTGCACGCAGGCAGGCTACGGCCTTGCCTCGTTCCGGAATGGCGCCGCGATGGTGCAGGAATCGACCGCTGTCGTCTGCGTCGTACGACACAGAACCGGGATTTCAAATCGTTGCTCGCAGCGCCTCCACGTCGAGCACCGTGATGGAGCGCCGGCCGGTGCCGACGATGCCCTGCTCACGGAGTGTGGTCAACGCCCGCGCGACCGACTCCCGAGACGCGCCGATCATGCCCGCGAGCTCCTGCTGCGAGAGCCCGACCGTCGGCCGGTTCGCCGTGTCGGTGCTCTGAGCGCCGAGCTCCACGAGCAGTGCCGCGAGGCGCCGGGTCACGTCGTAGGCGCCGAACTCCACCCGGCGCCGATCGGACTCCCGCAGTCGACCGACGAGGGTCCGCACGAGCCCGAGCGCGGCGCTCGGATGGCGACCGAGGAAGCGGCGGAACTCCTCGGCCGTGAGCACGACGGCAGTGAGGCGGTCGAGCGCGACCGCGCCGGCGAGGCGGGGCGCGTCGTCGATGGCGGCGAACTCGCCCACGAGCGCGCCCGGGCCCCGGACGCTGAGCAACCCTTCGTCTCCCGACTCGCTCGTCGTGACGATCTTCACGCGCCCCTTCACGATCACCGCGACGAAGTTGCTGCGGTCGCCTTCGTGGAACAGCCGTGACCCACGCGCGTAGGTGCGGCTGTGGCCGGCGCCGAGGAGATCGGCGCGCTCGCTCTCGCTGAGACGGCCGACGAAGCTGTCGCTCCCGGCGTCGTCCGTGCGCGCCATCGGCGATTCCTCGCTCTCGTGTGGCAGGATCACTGGTCCGGAGGACGGGGACCAGCATGCCGCGAGTCGTCGACCCTGCGCTCGCGCTCCCTGTGCGAGCGTGCTGACGCCACGGTGACGCACGGCCGCACCACGGTCGTCGTCGCGGCGGCGTTCGCGGCCGGTCTGGGCGCGGCGGCGGCGCTGCTCTTCACCGGCTCCGGCGAGTCGGCCCGCCTCACGTGGCGCGCGGGCTCGGCCCTCCCGCGTTCGCTGGCCGCGGGCGCGACCACGGTCGACTCGACGGTGCCGGTTCCGGTCGCCGACGACGTCACCGCGTGGACGGGCTCGGAGCTGCTGACCTTCGGCGTGGACGGTTCTCGCAACGTCGGCGCGGTCTACGAGCCGCGGAGCGGCCGCTGGCGTCGCATGAGCGACATCCCGTTCGGCACGGTCGTGCGGGGCGCGGACGGCGTCTGGACGGGATCGGTCTGGGTGGTGGTCGGCGTCCTCTGCGACCGGATCGGCGCGCCCGACGCCGGGACGGCCGACGCATGCGACCCCGGCACGCTGGTGGCGGCGGCGTACGAGCCCGACACCGACACCTGGCGGACGATCGACGCGGCGCCCTACCCCATGGGCTCGGCCTTCGTGCGCGGGCACTCGAGCTCGTTCGGGCAGGCCGTCGGGATGCTCGGTGACAAGGCCGTGTTCCTGATCCAAGGTCAGTACTACGCGTTCCGGCCCGCATCGTGGGACTGGGAATGGCTGTGGCAGCCCCGAGTCGCGAATCCGGTCGCCTGCTCGGTGCGGCGGGCGTTGCTCGCGTACGACCCTGCGTCTCGCAGTGTGTCGGAGCTCGAACCGGGCGCGGCGAAATTCCACGTGGTGGGTGCGCCGGCGCCGGGTGTGACCGGCGGCGCCACCGGGACGGTGTGCACCGATCGCGGCATCTTCGTCTCCTCGCCCGACCTGCACGAGAACGCCGTCTTCGACCTGCCGACGCGTACGTGGAACGCGGTGCCCGCCGCGCCGGCTTCCGTGACGACGAGCGGCGCGGGCGCGTTCACCGGTCGCCGCGTGCTCTTCGGGAGCGCCACCGGCGCGACGTCGTACGACCCGCGTGCTCGCGCCTGGGAAGGCGTCACGCCGGGACTGACTGCCGCGCCCACTCGTGTGTCGTGGTTCGCCGCCGACGAGGGCCTGTACTTCCCGCAGCCGGGTGCGCTCGTGGCGTACCGGGCCCGCTGACCGTCAGCCTGCCGGCTCCACCAGCTCCGTCCGGAGCGAATCGACCTCGATCGGGGTGAACCCGTGCGCCTCCGTGTAACCCGCGATCGAGCCGTACGTCGCACGCATCCAGTTCAGCGCGGCGTGCATGGTCGCGGCGTCGGCGCTCATGATGCGCGGACCGGGTGGCTCGCGCCCGGGCGCGCGGGCGTGCAGCCGGGCGAGCAGGATGTCGGTGACCGCGGCCGTCGCCGCGTAGTCGGCGGTGATCGTGTCGTCGTCGACGTCGAGGAGGCCGAGCACGATCGCCGCGACGAGGCCGGTGCGATCCTTGCCCGCTGCGCACTGGAACACGACCGGGTGGTTGCCGGCATCGGCGACCAACCGCAGCACCGACACGAACTGGTCGCCCGAGGTGTCGAGGATCGAGATGTAGCGATCGGCGAGCGTCCCCTCGACGATGTCCGTGGTCTGCAGCGGCGGCACCGCGGGATCGATGAGCGACTGGTGGACGACGCGCACCCCCGCCTGCTCCAGCCGGTCGAGCGGCGACACCTCGACCTCGTACTCGCGCCGGAGGTCGACCACCATCGTGATGCCCAATCCGTCGACGAGGTGCAGGACGTCGTCGGGCTCGACGTGAGCGAGCGAGTCGCTCCGGTACACGAGACGGGGGCGGACGCGCCCCTCGGGTGTGGTGTGTCCCCCGAGGTCGCGGAAGTTCACGTAGCCGGTGAGCTTGACCGGATCGAACGTCACAACCTCCTGTTTCTAGCCGCGCGCAGGTGGACGGCGGGATGCGATCCGGTGAACGTTCAGCACGACCGCGGGACCCGCGCCGGCGATCAGCACGGCGTGAGGCCATCGCCGGGTGGCGAGGCCATCGCCGGTAGTGTCCGCGGTGATGCGGGCGCAGAACCGCCTCGGAGCGTGCGCGGCTGGCGCCGTCGCGTTCGCCCTCGGCGCGGCCGGCTGCAGTTCGACCTTCGGTCAACACCACCCGGTCACCGAACAGGGCCGCTCGATGTCCGACCTCTGGCGCGGTGGCGTGATGACCGCGCTGGTGGTCGGCGGCATCGTCCTCTCCCTGATCCTCTTCGTGGTGTTCCGGTACCGGCGGCGCGGTCGTGACGACGTGCCCACCCAACGGCAGTACATGGTGCCCATCGAGATCGTGTACACGGCCCTTCCCATCATGATCGTGCTCGTGCTGTTCGGCTTCTCGTGGGCGGTGCAGGACCACGTCGACGCGCTCAGCGCGGACCCGGCGCTGACCGTCGACGTCAAGGGCTTCCAGTGGCAGTGGCAGTTCCACTACCCCAAAGAGGGCATCACGGTCACCGGCGTTCCCGACCACCGCGCGGTGATGGTGCTGCCCGTGCACGAGACCGTCCGCATCGTGCTCCGATCGGACGACGTCGCACATTCGTTCTACGTGCCGAAGTTCCTGTTCAAGCGCGACGTGATCCCGGGGCTCACGAACCGGTTCGACATCCGCGTCGACGACATCGGCACGTACCAGGGCTACTGCGCGGAGTTCTGCGGGCTCGACCACGCACGCATGACCTTCACCGTGCGGGCGGTGAGCCGCGCCGACTACGACGCGTGGGTCGCGCGGGAGCAGTCGTGACGACCACGGTCGAGCGCCCGACGATCCCGGTCCCGGAGCCCGCGCCCGGGCCGAGCGGCCTCCTGGGGTGGCTCACCACCACGGACCACAAGCGCATCGGCCTCAGCTACGTGTTCACGTCGGTCGGGTTCTTCTGCATCGGCGGCGTACTGGCGCTCGTGATGCGGACCCAGTTGGCGCAGCCCAACGAGCACCTGCTCAATGCCGACACGTACAACGAGTTCTTCACGATGCACGGCAGCATCATGATCTTCCTGTTCGCGGTGCCGTTCGCGTTCGGTCTCGCCAACTACATCGTGCCGCTCCAGATCGGCGCGCCCGACATGGCGTTCCCCCGTCTCAACGCGCTCGGTTACTGGCTCTACCTCTTCGGCGGGCTCGTGATGGTCTCCGGGTTCCTCACGTCCGGCGGCGCCGCGAACTTCGGCTGGTTCGCGTACACGCCGCTGTCGACCGCGGTGTACTCGCCGGGAGTGGGCGCCGACCTGTGGATCATCGGGGTGGTCGTCACGAGCACGGCCGGCGTGCTCACCGCCGTGAACCTCGTCACCACCATCTTCATGCTGCGCGCCCCCGGCATGACGATGTTCCGGATGCCGATCTACACCTGGAACATGCTCGTGACCAGCGTGCTCGTGCTGCTCGCGTTCCCGGTCCTCACCGCGGCCCTCGTGCTGCTGTTCACCGACCGTCACCTCGGGACGCACGTGTTCGTCGCCACGAAGGGCGGGACGCCGATCCTCTGGCAGAACATGTTCTGGTTCTTCGGGCATCCCGAGGTGTACATCATCGCTCTGCCCTTCTTCGGTGTCGTCACCGAGATCTTCCCGGTGTTCTCGCGCCGCCCGGTGTTCGGCTACAAGACGTTGGTGTTCGCGACGCTCGCGATCGGCGGCCTGTCGGTGGGCGTGTGGGCGCACCACATGTACGCGACGGGTGCCGTCCTGCTGCCGTTCTTCACCGTCATGACGATGGCGATCGCGGTGCCGACCGGCATCAAGTTCTTCAACTGGATCGGCACGATGTGGGGCGGCCGCATCTCGTTCAAGACGCCGATGCTGTTCGCCATCGGCATGCTCGTCGTGTTCCTCCTCGGAGGACTCACCGGCGTCCTACAGGCGATGGCGCCGGTCGACTTCAGCCTCACCGACACGTACTTCGTCGTCGCCCACATGCACTACGTGATCATGGGCATCGTGATGGGCGCGTTCGCCGGCGTCTACTACTGGTTCCCGAAGATGACCGGTCGCATGTTGAGCGAGAAGTTGGGGCAGGTGCACTTCTGGGCCTTCTTCGTCGGTATCAACGTCACGTTCTTCGTGCAGCACGAGCTCGGCCTCGACGGCATGCCCCGCCGCGTGGCCACGTACCGGGCGTCCGACGGGTGGGGCGATCTCAACCTCATCTCCACGATCGGGTCGTACATCCTCGCCATCGGCGTGCTCGCCTTCCTCCTCAACTTGTTCGTCTCGCTGCGCAAGGGCAAGCCGGCGGGTCCCGATCCGTGGGAGGGTCAGACGCTCGAGTGGGCCACTTCGTCACCGCCTCCCGAGCACAACTTCGACTCGCTGCCGCCGATCCGTTCGGAGCGCCCCCTCTGGGACCTCCGCCACCCCGACGCCACTGCGGCGAAGGCGGAGGCGGCCGCGCGAGCCCGCAGGTCGTCGACGAGATGATGCAGAACGAGGCCCGCGTGTTCCTCGGCGTGACCGTCTTCTTCGTCGTGATCGGCCTCGTGTACTGGTTCACCTCGTACGAGGACGCCGGATCGGTGATGCTGGCCGCGTGCGCGGGGATGGGGATCGTCGCCGGCGGCGCGATCCTGTTCCTGTCACGCAACGCCCCGCCCCGCGCCGAGGACGACCCGAACGCAACCGTCGACGAGGGCGCGGGTGTCGTCGACGTGTTCCCGAAGCACTCGATCTGGCCGTTCGCGGTCGGGCTCAGCGCGACGGTGATGGCGAGCGGCTTCGCGTTCGGCCCTTGGCTCGTCGCGATCGGTGGCGGCTCCTTCGCGGTCACGACGACCTGCTGGATCCTCGAAGCCCGTCGCGGTCACGTGCCCGTTGCGCCGGCTCACGACGACGGCGACAGCTCCTCGTCCTCCTCGTCCACCCCCGGCTCGTCCACCCCCGGCTCCTCCACCCCCGGCTCCACCTCGACGTAGCCGCCCTCCGGTGTCCGCGCCAACAACGCCAGTTCGTCGGCGGGCAGTCGGGCGCGCGCGGAGAGCTCCTTGCACAGCCGATAGGTCACGTAGTAGGCGACGGCCGGCAGCACGAAGACGAGCCCGCGGAACACGTACACCACGTCGTTCACCGACAGGTTGAAGTGCGACGCGATGACGTCGTCGCCGCCGGCGACGAACAACACCACGTAGAACGTGAGCACGGCCACTCCGAGGCCGGTGCGCACCGGCCGGTCGCGCGGCCGGTCGAGGAGATGGTGCTCGGCTCGGTCCTTGGTGAAGCGCTGCTCGATCCAGGGCCACGCGTAGATCACGGCGAAGGTCACGCCGGGGAGCAGCACGCCCGGGAAGAACGGGTTGGGGATCTCGAAGCCGGCGACACGGAGCTCCCAGGGCGGCATCAGGCGGAGCGCACCCTCGAGCCAGCCGATGTACCAGTCGGGCTGCGAGCCCGAGCTCACCGCCTGCGCCTTGAACGGCCCGTAGAGCCACACGGGGTTGATCTGGGCGAGGCCGCCGAGCGCGGCGCACACCGCGAACACGAAGAAGAACAAGCCGAGCGTCTTCGCCGTGAACGTCGGCCACAGTTTCGAGCCGACGACGTTGCGTTCGGTGCGCCCGCGACCGCGGAACTGCGTGTGCTTCTGGCGCACGAGCAACCCGAGGTGCACGCTAAGCAGCCCGACGATCAGTGCGGGCACGATCAGCACGTGGATCGTGAACAGGCGCGAGATGATGTCGTCGCTCGGGAACTCGCCCCCGAACACGAGGAACGCCATCCACGGGCCGAGGAACGGGACGGACTCGAGCACCGAGTACGCGATCCGCAGCCCCGTGCCCGAGAGCTGGTCGTCGGGCAGGCTGTAGCCGGTGAAGCCGTTGGCCAGCGCGAGCAGGAGCAGCGTCACGCCGACCGCCCAGTTCAGCTCCCGGGGCCGGCGGAACGCGCCGGTGAAGAAGATGCGCACCATGTGGACGATGATCGACCCGATGAAGATCAGCGCTGCCCAGTGGTGGATCTGACGCATGACGAGGCCGGCGCGCACGTCGAAGGAAACCCTCAACGTCGATTGGTACGCGGCCGACATGTGCGCACCGCGCAACGGCGCGTAACTCCCGTGGTACACGACCTCGCGTGAGTCCGGCACGAAGAAGAACGTGAGGTAGACGCCGGTGAGGATCAGGATCACCAGGCAATAGAGCGCGATCTCGCCGATCATGAACGACCAGTGGTCGGGGAACACCTTGTTCAGCGCGGTGCGCGCGAACCGGGCGGCCCCGAGCCGGCTGTCGAGCCAACGGGCCAGACGGCGGATCAGCATCAGCGCTCGCGGTTCCAGAAGCCGGGCCCGACGGGCTGGTCGAAGTCGTGCTGCGCGCGCAGATCACCGTTCTCGTCGACCATGAGCGGGAGCTGGGGGAGCGCACGCGTGGCCGGGCCGAAGACGGGCGTGGCGCCCGTGAGGACCTCGAACGTCGACTGGTGACACGGGCAGAGCAGACGCTGGATGCTGTGCTGGTACAGACCGACCGGGCAGCCGGCGTGCGTGCAGATCTTCGAGTACGCGACGTAGCCGCGCGGGGACCAGTCCTCGCGGCCCGGCCGCGTCGTGATCGCGTGGTCGGTCGCACGGATCAACAGCGTCTGCGAGTCCGCGGCACCGACCCACCCCTCGGGGAACACCGTGAGCACGCCACCGACCTTGAGGTCGCCCGCCTTCACCGGCTTGCCCTGCTCGTCGACGACCCGCGAGCCCTTCCGCCACTTCGTCTCGAAGAGGGCATCACCCGGCCGCGGCCCGAGCGACGCGATCGGGAACAGCGCAGCGAGGCCCATCGCACCGACGGCGGCGCCGAACATGCGGAGCAGGAAGCGGCGCCGGGCAAGTGCCTGGCCCGAGCCTTCCTCGCCCTCCGCGTCCTGGTAGAGCCGGTCGAAGTCCGAACCGAAGCCCTCGAGGTCGGCCTCGCTCGACGCCAGCGGCTCGCGATCCTCGGTGAACGGGCCCTGGGGCAGCAACCTCCGGGCCGCGACCACGAACGCGTAGCCGAGCCCGCCGAGCGCGAGCGCGAGCAGGATCCCCTCGAGTTGGCTCTGGCCGCCGAGGGCATACAGGACCGCGAGGCCGAGGGCCGACGCAGTGGTGAGCCCCAACGCGACTGCGATGTGGCGAGTGGCCCGTTGCTCGGCGCTGACGCTCACGTCGACTCCGACCCGCCTCGCGACGCTCGCTCGTGGGCCTCTTCGATGCGGCGGCAGACGAAGAGGAGCACCGGGATGCCGATCAGGAGCGCGACCATCCCTTCGGTGATGGGTCCGATGCGGCCGAGCGAGAAGCCGCCGGGGTCGTCGGGCTCGTGCAGGTACCGCACGTAGCGCACGATCGAGTTCACCTGGTGGTCGGAGAACGTGTCGGGTCCGAACACCGGCATCTGGCCCGGCCCGGTGCGGATGGCCTCGGCGATCTGCTCGGCGGTCGCGTGGTGCAGGTCGGGCGCGTCGTTGCCGTAGCTCAGCGCGCCGCCGACGCCCGCGGCGCTGTGGCACGCCGCGCAGTTGTTCAGGAAGAGGTTCGCGCCCTCGCTCAAGCTGCCGGCATCCGGGTTCACCTCCGGGATCGGCGGACCGCTCCCGAGCGACGCGACGTACGCCACGATGTCGTCGATCTGGTTGCGATCGAACGCGGGTGGCTTGCGGACGGCCTGCGCGTTCGGATCGGTGAGCGGCATGCGCCCCGTGGTCAGCTGGAAGTCGGCCGCCGCCGCGCCGACGCCGATCAACGACGGTGCGATGCTCGTGCCCTCGCCCTCCGCTCCGTGGCAGCTCGAGCACGACGTGAGGTAGAGCTGACGGCCGCGCTCGACTTGCTCGGCACTCGGCTGCTCGGCCTGCCGCACCTTGCCTGGCCCGGCGAACGCGGTCGCCGCGAGCAACAGCACCGCGGGTGCGACGACGACGACTGCGACAACGAGCCTGCGGGCCAGCACTACCGGAGCACGAAGAGCGTCAGGAACAGGAAGACCCACACGAAGTCGACGAAGTGCCAGAAGTACTCGACCGACTCGCACGCCGGCCCGTGGCGCTCGAGCCCGGCGGCGCGGCTGGTCACGAAGATGGCGATGACGATGAGCAGGAGCCCGGCGAGCACGTGCGCGGCGTGGAAGCCGGTCATCACGTAGTACATCGACCCGTACGAGCTCGACGACGGCGCGAAGTCGAGGACGAAGAACTCCCGGATCTGGTTGGCGAAGAACACCGCGCCGAGCGCGATCGTGATCACCATCCACCGGTGCATCGCCGCCCGATCGCCGCGCGTGCGCGCGTTGCCCGCGAGGTGCATGGTCCCACTCGATGCAATGAGCAGGATCGTGGCGAGCAGCGCGGCAACCGTCTCGAGATGCGTTCCCGGCGGCGGCCACACCTTCGCCGCCGACCGCAGGGCGAAGTAGGCCGCGAAGAGACCACCGAAGAACATGAGTTCCGACGCGAGCCACACGACCGTGCCGACGGCGAGCAGCGACGGCCGCCGTGTCCGTGGATCGAGGGCGACACCCTGCGCCACGCGGCGATGATGGCACACCGCTACCCTCGCCGACGTGAGCCTCGGCGCCGCCCTCGCCGCCTACGTGGCACCCGGTCGCCCGTCGTGGTCGTCGATCGTGGGCCACTGGTCGCTCGACCCGCTCTTCGCGCTGATCGTCCTCGTCGGCGCCCTCTACCTGGTCGGCGTGCGGCGACTCGCGGCTCGGGGACGCCGCTGGAGCACGGCCCGGTCGGCGTCGTTCGCGAGCGGGCTCGTCGTGCTGCTCGTCGCGACACAGTCGGGCTTCGCGCAGTACGACCGCACGCTGTTCAGCTTCCATGTCGTGCAGCACGTGCTGCTCGGCATGGTGGGACCGTTGCTGCTCGTGCTCGGGGCGCCGATCACCCTCGCGCTGCAGGCCGCGCACCGCCCGACGCAGGAACGGCTCCTTCACGTGCTCCACTCGCGTCCGGTTGCCGCGCTCACGCATCCGGCGGTCGTATGGGTGCTCTTCGGCGGCACCCTCGTCGTGCTCTACTTCACCGGCCTGTACGAGCTCTCGCTGCGCAACGACGTCGTGCACGCCGCGGTGCACGTGCACTTCGTCGTCGTCGGGTTCTTGTTCATGGCGTACGTCGTGGGCATCGACCCGCTCGCGCGCAGCCTCGGCTACGGCGCGCGGTTGCTCTACGTGCTCGTGCTCCTGCCGTTCCACGCGTTCCTCGGCGTCGCCCTGCTGGGCTCCGATCGGCTGCTGGCGCCCGCATGGTCGGCCCAGGTCGTGCGCGCCTGGGGGCCGTCGCCGCTCGACGACCAGCGCCTCGGTGCAGGAATCCTCTGGGCGGCGGGTGAGCTCGTCGGGGTCGCGGCCCTCGCGATCGTGCTCTACCAGTGGATGCGCCACGAGGAGCGGGTGGCGGCGCGCCTCGACCGCCGTCTGGACGCGGGCGCCGAGCCGGTGGCCGTGCCCCACTAGATTCCCGGGCATGGAGCTGCGCATCGGGATCGTGGACACGACGAAGGAGCTGAGCGTCGAGGTCGAGGGGTCGGCCGACGACGTGGTCAAGCTCGTGGAGTCGGCACTGGGCGAAGGCTCGCCACGAGCCATGGTGTGGGTCACCGACGTCAAGGGGCGGCGCGTCGGTGCACCGGCCGACAAGATCGCCTACGTCGAGATCGACGAAGACGGCGGCACCAAGCACGTCGGTTTCGGCCGGTAACGCTCCGGCACGCCTGATGGGCTCCGCGCCCGACCTGCTCGCCCGGCGGCTCCTCTTCTTCACGGGCAAGGGCGGCGTCGGCAAGAGCACGGTCACCGCGGCCACGGCGCTCCTCGCCGCGGAGCACGGTCAACGCGTGCTCCTCGTCGAGGTCGACGCCAAGGGCAACCTCACCGCCCTCTTCGAGCACGCGCCGGTGGGCTTCGAGCCCCGGCAGGTGTACCCGGGCGTCTTCGCGATGCAGATGGATACCGAGGCGTCACTGCGCGAGTACCTGAAGGTGCAGGCGCGGGTGCCGGTGTTCGGCCGCCTCGGCCCGCTCGCGCGAGCGTTCGACTTCGTCGCCAACGCGGCGCCCGGTGTCAAGGAGATCCTCACCGTCGGCAAGGTGTGCTGGGAGCTCCGCGAGACGCTCGAGGGGCGTGCGCACTGGGACCTGATCGTGGTCGACGCCGCCGCCACCGGCCACGTGATCGGACAGCTCGACGCCCCCCGCGCGATCCAGGAGCTCGTGCAGGTGGGTCCCGTGCGCAACCAGACCGACTGGATGGTCGACCTCCTCTCCGATCCCTCGCTCACCGCACTGAACGTCGTCACCGCGCCGGAGGAGATGCCGGTGAACGAGACGATCGAGCTGGTGGCCCGCGCCCGCGCCGAGCTCGCGGTGCCGCTCGGTGTCGTGATCGTCAACCGGGTCCTGCCGGAGCTCTTCACCCACGCCGACGAAGAGATCTTCGAGGCGCTCCGGGAGCCGCCCGCGCTGGAGCTCCTCACCACGACGGCCGGCCCGGGTGCGGTCGCCGTCCTCGACGGCGCACGGCTGGCGGTCTCGCTCCGGCGCGGGCGGTCGATGCACCTCACCGCGCTCCGCGACGAAGTCGACCTGCCACTGTTGCTGCTGCCCTACCTCTTCGTGCGCGACCACGGCCTGCGGGTTACCCGCATGGTCGCCGAAGAGCTCGGCCAGGAGCTCGGCTACTGATGGCCGAGCCGACGGGTTCGCTCGAGCCGCTCCTCGCGGCGCGTGAGGTGGTCGTGTTCTGCGGCTCGGGCGGCGTGGGCAAGACGTCGGTCGCCGCCGCGTCCGCGGTGGCCGCCGCGACGAGGATCGGCGGGAAGGTCCTCGTGCTCACCATCGACCCCGCGCGCCGACTCGCCGACGCCCTCGGCCTGGAAGCCTTCGGCAACATCGAGCGCCGCGTCGACCTGCGCGCGTACACCGGCGAGGAGCCTCGCGGGGAGCTCTACGCGGCGATGCTCGACACGAAGCGCTCGTGGGACGAGCTCGTGCTGCGCCACGCCCCCGACGAGGCGACCGCGTATCGCATCCTCGACAACCGGCTCTACCACAACGTGACGGCCCGCTTCGTGCAGAGCCACGACTACATCGCGATGGAGCGCCTGTTCGACCTGCACGCGAGCGGCGTCTACGACCTCATCGTCATCGACACGCCGCCCACCCGCAACGCGATCGACTTCCTCGAAGCGCCCGCGCGCATGAGCGACTTCTTCGGCGGCCGCCTCCTGCGCTGGCTCACCATGCCCTACCGCATCAGCGGCGGTCGGGGCGCGCGCATGATCAACGTCGCCAGTCGCCCCTTCTACCAGATCGCCGACCGCGTGCTCGGCAGCCAATTCCTGCAGGACATCGCCGAGTTCTTCCTGAACTTCCAGTCGATGTACGCGGGGTTCGTCGAACGCGCCAAAGCCGTTGAACAGCTGTTGCACGACCGGCGCACGACATTCGCAGTGGTGACCACGCTCGAGGGCGCGCCGCTGCGAGAGGCAGAGCAGTTCTGCGAGGAGCTCACGAAACGCAACTTCCATCTCGGCGCGCTGGTGCTCAACAAGACGCTGCCCGACTACTTGTTGTCACGCGAGGGCGCGCACGCCGCGTCGGTGCTCGAGCGTGAGACGGAGGCTCTGGCGCGGGAACTCAAGAAGACAGGCCTCCCTCGGCTCGACGATCCGGGTGCGACCGCGCGCGTGCTGCGGACGCTGGGCGACTCGTTCCGCAACTACGAGGTCGTCGCCCGCCGCGAGGCGGAACTCCGCGCCGAACTGTCGCGTCTCCCCGACGTCGTGGTGAACGTGCCCAACTTCGACACCGACATTGCCGATGTCGCAGGCCTCGCGCGCATCGGAGATCACCTCTTTGCGCAGACGACCGACCAATAGCCTGGGGATGTGGCCGACGGCGACCGCACCGAGCCCGCGCTACGCGGCGGCGCCCTGCACCATGTGCACCGCCTCGGGGCCTCGTGGCAACCCCTCGCCGACCTGAGCTTCTCCGACCTGCTGCTCCTCGCCCCGGATCGCGCCGACCGTGCGCGGTTCGTGATCGTGGCGCAAGTGCGACCGACGACCGGGCAGACGGTGTACCCGGTCGACCTCGTGGGGTCGACGGTGGGTACGGACGAGCGTCCGCACGCGGCCAAGGCCCTGCACGCGGGCGAGATCGTCGCCGGCGACGCCTCGCTCCTCGGGTCGACCGAGCGCGCCCACTCCGAGTGCATCCCCGTCCGGTACCGGGACGCCAGCGTGGCCGTCGTCGCCCGCGAGACGCGACTCACGCTCGGTCGGCGTATCGGCGAGCTCGAGCACCACTACCTCTCGCTCTTCGAGCAGTTCGCACGGATGATCGCGGAGGGAACCTTTCCCTTCCGCCACGACGAGGACGAGTTCGAGGATGCACCGCGTGTCGCGGACGGCGTGATCGTGCTCGATCCCGACCTCCGGGTGCGGTTCGCGAGTCCCAATGCGGTGAGCTCGATGCATCGCATGGGCATCCACTCGTATGCATCCGGGCTACAGCTCGCCGACCTCGGTTTCGACCAGCACGCCGCGGAGGTGGCCGTGGTCACGCGCGCACCCGTCACCGAAGAGATCGAACACGGTGAGATCTCCCTGCTCGTCCAAGCGATGCCACTGCTCGACGGCCCGGTCATCGCCGGCGTGGTCGTGCTCGCCCGCGACGTCACCGACCTGCGGCGCCGGGACCGACTCCTGCTCTCCAAGGACGCCACGATCCGCGAGATCCATCACCGCGTCAAGAACAACCTGCAGACCATCGCCGCGCTCCTGCGGCTCCAGGGGCGGCGACTCGAATCGGGTGAGGCCCGCGCCGCGCTCGAAGAGTCGGAACGGCGGATCCGCGCCATCGCCATCGTGCACGAGACGCTGTCGCGCGGTGCCGCCGAGGTCGTGCGCTTCGACGACATCCTCCAACCGCTGGTGCGGGTGGTGCAGGAGACCGTCACCACGCCCGACACCGACCTGCAGTTCGAAGTAGTGGGCGACGCGGGCCTGCTCCCGGGAGACGTGGCGACCCCGCTCGCCGTCGTCCTCAACGAGCTGATGCAGAACGCCGCCGATCACGCCTTCCCCGCGAGCGAAGGTTGCGTCACGAAGGGGCGGGTGTGGGTGAGACTCGCTCGTGACGACGGCACGGTCGAGGTGGACGTCGTCGACGACGGCGTGGGCCTGCCACCCGACTTCACGATCGAGCGCTCACCCGGGCTCGGGCTCTCCATCGTGCAGGCCCTCGTCACCACCGAGCTCGGCGGGTCGATCGAGCTACACCGCGATCACGGGACGCGCGCGCACCTCACGATCCCGCTCGAACACGCCGGGAGCGCCTTGCGCTGACGCGGTCAGCTCGCGTACAGGCGCTGCTTCGCGAGCCACGCCTTGCGTAGCTTGCGGCGCTCTTCCTCGGTGGTGCCGCCCCAGATGCCGGCTTCCTGGTTCGTGGCGAGTGCGAACTCGAGGCACT
>Ga0187777_10000264_pt1 | contig 39870 bp, 29 predicted proteins | sample 1015_Q2_SP5_10_M_FD_132416 | JGI IMG/M metagenome (GOLD analysis project Ga0187777, IMG submission 132416) | Tropical peat soil microbial communities from peatlands in Department of Meta, Colombia - 1015_Q2_SP5_10_MG | ecosystem: Environmental > Terrestrial > Soil > Wetlands > Peat | place... | reverse complement strand
CGCCGGGGCATAGCCCGTGGTCGGATACGCAGCCTGGTACTGGATCTCAGCTGTGGTCATAGTACGGGTCGCTCCGGCGGCCGATGACTCGTTCGCCGAAATGCGGGCCCGCAGCAGGTTGGGGATCGCGATCGCTGCGATGATCAGAATGATGGCCACTACGATCAACAACTCAATCAAGGAGAACCCTCTCTGTTTGCTCATTTTATTTTTTCTCCACGGCTAATGAACTATGGCTGCTGAGGGAGTTCGCCCGCACTTAATGAGAGGACGATGCACGTCTCAAATGCAGTCAGCCGATGGCTGGCCTTGAGAGCACCCCATCCCCGCCAGGAGAAGGCCGCAAAGCCAGAGACCTACTGTGAGAGTTAGCTGATGAGGAAAGGAGGGGGACGGCGCTGAAAGTCGATCACTACCAGAAGTCCGGGCAAGGTCGGTCGCGGGGCGTCAAGTTCGTAACCATGCGGCTCGGGCGAGATGGTCATAGCGACCATATGCGTGGGCGGAAGGGCCACGGTATCGTTCGCCTGAGACATCTTCTGCACCAGGTCCTGGCCGCTGGCCGGGCCCTCGGAAAACAACGGAAGGTTTTGCAGATCGTCGGTGATGGAGATGACTGGAAAGAGCAGTAGTGCGGCACACAATACGGCTAGCACACCGCTTGCCAGAGCCACCTGCGGCCGAAGCCGCGAGCCCTTCAGCCACCAGTACGCCAGCGTGACGAGTACCAGCGCCAGCCAAAGCAGATTTAGCGACCGTTCCATTGGGTGTAGGAGTTGCAGCAGATTGTATCCTCGTTCATGCCTGGCTTCAAGTCTAGATTACCTCAGTAACCTCGAGAGAGGCAGGTATAATAGAGGTGGCGAAAGTCGAGTAAGCCAGCCGCTCTCCGCGGCTGTTTTAGTTTTCGCCCGGAATGATCATGATCGCTGTTGCCATGTCGGGGGGTGTGGATTCATCCGTCGTTGCAGCCGTGCTGCGCGACCAGGGCCACGAACTGGTGGGGCTCACCATGCAGCTCTGGAACCAGCGCCGGCTGGCTGGCTATGACGGTATGGCCGAGAACCGCCAGGGCCGCTGCTGCTCCCTCGATGACGTTTACGACGCCCGCCGGGTCGCGGAAGAGCTGGGAATCCCCTACTATGTGGTGAACCACCAGGAGCGGTTCGAGCGGGAAGTTGTGCGTCCGTTTGTGGATGAGTATCTGGCGGGCAGGACGCCGGTTCCATGTACTTTGTGCAACAATCACTTGAAGTTCGACCAGTTGCTGGCTACGGCGAGGCAGGTGGGCGCAAATTCAGTCGCGACCGGGCATTACGCGAGGGTCGAGTATCACCAGCCGACGGGCCGCTGGCGCTTGTTGCGCGGCGTTGATGAGGCGCGCGATCAGAGTTACTTTCTGTTTGGGCTTACGCAGGAGCAGCTCAGTTGCACGCTCTTTCCACTCGGTCATCTGCGCAAGCCACAGGTGCGAGAGCTGGCGCGCAGGCACGGTCTCGGGCTGGCGGAGAAGGCCGATTCGCAGGAAATCTGCTTCATTCCGGGTGGCGACTACAAGAGATTCATCGATGCCTACCTCGCTGAGCAAGGCCAGATCCTGCCGGACGGCGAGGGCGAGCTGGTGACAACCTCCGGCGAGGTGATTGGCCGGCATCACGGCGTTCAAAACTTCACCATCGGTCAGCGCAAGGGATTGGGTTTGGCCACCGGCTCGCCGCTGTACGTGATCGGCATTCGCGGCAACGAGAAGCAGGTGGTCGTGGGCGAGGGTGATGCGCTCAATTCCCGGACCCTGTACGCCCGAGGAGTCAATCTCATCTCGGTCGCGGAGCTGCGCGGGCCGACGCAAGTGACGGCGAAGATCCGGCATCGCCATGAGCCTGCCGCGGCGACCGCCGAGCAGATTTCAGCGGACGAGCTGCGCCTGGCCTTCGACGAGCCGCAGCGCGCCATCACCCCGGGGCAGGCGGTCGTACTTTACGACGGCGATGTTGTGGTGGGCGGCGGATGGATCAGTTGAACTGAGCCTGGTTTGCTGAAGGGTCACTTCCTGTAAGTCACGCGCCAGATGCGGTCGCCGCCGTCATCAGCGATCAACAGAGAGCCATCGGCAAGCACCAGCAAGCCAACCGGCCGTCCCCACACTCTTCTGTCTTCCGGGGAAGGGCTCCAGCCGGTGATGAAATCTTCATAACCGCCGATGGGCTTGCGATCTTTGAAACGGATGCGGATGATCTTGTAACCCGTCAACTGGGCGCGGTTCCATGATCCGTGCAATGCAACGAATGCATCGCCGCGGTATTCGTCCGGGAACATAGAGCCTTGGTAGAAGGCCAGACCGAGCACTGCAGAGTGCGCCTGGATCAGCACATCTGGAGCCATGGTCTTCTTCACGAGGTCGTCGCGCTCGCCGCCGTGCGCGGGATCGCTGTGCGGCCCGAGATAAGCATAGGGCCAACCATAGAAGCCGCCATCTTGAACCGATGTCACGTAGTCAGGCGGCAGATCTTCACCCATACCGTCGCGTTCATTCACCGTTGTCCATAGCGTGTCGGTTCCGGGATAAAAAGCAAGGCCGACCGGATTCCGCAGGCCGGTGGCGAACAGGCGGTGGCCGCTGCCATCGGCGTTGTACTGGTTGATGGCGGCGCGCCGTGGATCTGGCTCTGGCGTGTCATTACTCTGGGACCCGATGGTCACGTAGAGCTTGCTGCCGTCGCGGCTGAAGAGCAGATTGCGCGTCCAATGCTGGCGGTAGCCTTCGCCCGGCAGGCCGATGACCTGCTCCGGCTTTCCTTCGGATCTGACCTGCCCGGCGCGATAGCGCATCCGAACCACGGCGTCGGTGTCGCCGACGTAGAGGTAATCACCATGAAATGCCATACCGAATGGTTGCTTAAGGCCCTCGGCAAAAACATAGCGCTCGGTGGCGTGGCCCGTTCCTTTGGGGTCGCGCAGAATGTCCACCCTGCTCGCCCTTGATTCAGCAACGAAGACGTCGCCGTTCGGCGCCTGTGCCAGCCATCGCGGAGTGTCGAGTCCGTCGGCGAAGACAGTGATCTCGAAACCCTGCGGCAAATGCAGAACTGCATCGTCTGGATGCGGAACCACGCGCGAAGGACGGTCGGCGCTGGGAGTGGCTTCGGGCCCCGGGAGCTGATTGAAATCGATCTGATGATGCAACAATACGGCGTCACCTGCGTTACCGCGAAAAGTCAGCGCTTCTTGTGCTGGGCAGTACGCAGAGAAGAGGAGCAGCGCTGCAAATAAACGGCGAGTCTTCATTTCAAGGAAATACTATCCGCCCGGCGCCGGTACGGCAGCTCAGATGAACAGTTCTTCATCCTGTTGCTGGCGAGAACGGCGGCGCGAACCAAAGATCGCGTTGAAACCGGCGCGCACGCCGCCCACGATACCGGCAACCTGTTTGATGGGCGAAATCACTGTGTCCTGAACCAGCTCAGTGGTCTGTTCGACGCGATCGAGCGTGTGTCCCACCATCTCATCGGCCCGTGCCACCAGAAGCCGGGTGCGGTCTAAGGCATCGGTGACGGTGGAGTCCACCTTCTCCGCCTGCACCCGCAGAGTGGCCGAGGTGGAAGAGAGGTTCTCTCCGATAGTGAACAGATGGTGACGGCTGGAAGAGAGGATCTCGTGCGCAGTTGTAAGGACTGGGAGCACTCGTTGATGCACGTCGCCGGCAAGCGATTCCACCTTATCGCTGGTCTTCTTCAGACTGAGATAGAGAGAGACCAGCACCGCCGCCTGCAGGACGACTGCCAGGGCGGTGACGACGATAAAGAAGATGAGCAAGTTCTCCATCGTGGTGCTGAACCGTTACAGCGAACTCCTTAGAAATGAGGATCAGGCCTTCTCTTTGCTCTCCCGGTACGTCTGATACGCTTCCTTGAACTGCTCCTTCTGCTGGCTTAAGGCATCCTTGCCACGCGCCACCCAATCGTTCGCCTGCGCGCGCACCTCACGGCCCCGGGCGTCGAGGTAATCACGAGTGTCGTCGGCGGCGTCCATCAGGGCGCGCCGTGTGTCCTCGCCCGAGCGCGGAGCATAAAGCACGCCTACCAGGGCGCCCAGCCCCAGACCGGCCAGGAACCACATTACGCTGCTGCCATCGCGGTCTGACATAAGTTCCTCCTCATGATGAGTGCTAGAACACCTCATGCTATCACAACCGCACCCGGCCGATGCTCAGGGCTTCTGGGTGGGCCGCAGCACGACTTCGCTGGCGAACGAGCGCGGCGCCTGTGTCACCAGCATGGCGACGACATGGGCCACATCTTCGGGCTGCAGCATTTTCGAGGCGTCGCGGCCGGTGTGCGGCGAAAGTTCAGTCTCCGTCGAGCCTGGGCAGATGATGCTGACGCGAATATCGTAAGCGCGCAGCTCTTCCGCAACCGAGACACTCAAGCCGTTCAAGCCCCACTTGGAGGCAGCATAGGCTGCGCCATTGGGCAGCGCATTCTTGGAGGCGATGGAAGAGATATTGATGATGTCACCCCGGCGTTGGCGGATCATGGCGGGAGCGAATGCGCGTATGCAGTAATAAACGCCGCGCAGGTTCGTGTTCAGAATCGTTTCCCACTGTGACGGATCGAGCTGGTGCAGAGGAGTAGAAAATCCTCCGACTCCGGAGTTGTTCACCAGGATGTCAAGACCGGCAAAGTTCCGCTCCACGCGGGCAGCGAGCGACTCAACCGATCTCCAATCGGTGACGTCGCAGGCCAAAGGTTCGCAGTGGCCGCCCTCGCTGCGGATGGAATCCGCTGTGTGGCGCAAAGTCTGGAGCGAGCGTCCGCAGATGATGGTGTTGGCGCCCAGCGCCGCCAGTTTGCGCGCGATGGCTGCGCCGATCCCGCGTCCGCCCCCAGTGATGAGGGCCGGCTTGCCGGCGAGCGGGCGCCCAGAAGCTTCACTATGCATGCCACTCTCCGATGCAGTTGCGGTGTCTAAAGATTCAGCATTAAGCGGTCAATGTTTCAGTTGTGTGACGCATCGGCCGGATATCAAGCTGGCCCAAGACCGCATCTTAAATGTAGCAAGGAAGAAAGGAGTCGAGGATGCGCTTGCCAACGACGGCAGTGGGTTCTTATAATCGTTAATTCGTTTCAAGGGCCCGCGGAATCCAGAGGCAAACCGGCCAAAGCAACATTGTTCCCCCGGACCGGGATCACCAGGAATCGCCGCAAGATAATCATCCTGACTATCGAGGAGCATGTTGATGAAATCGCTGAAAGCGCTTGCGTTGTTAGCACTGACCCTCGCGGCCTTGGTCGCGATACAGGCTGTGGCCCAAACCCCCGAGGTCAAGGACCCGGCGGAATACAACGCCTATATGAGCGCTCTGGGAATGACCAATCCCTCCCAGAAGGCTTCGGCCATGGAGGGGTTCCTGCAGCAGTACCCGAATACGGTGTTGAAGAAAGATGCGCTGCAGCAACTGATGATCGCCTATCAGCAGTCTGGCAACGGGGCCAAGACGACTGAGACCGCCACCAAACTGGTCCAGGCTGACCCAGCCAACGTCACCGGTCTGTATGTGTTGGCCGACACCGCGCGCAACAAGGTAGAAGCCGGAGATACCAGCCAGGCGGCATCGGCGCGCCAATACGGCGAGCAGGGATTGAAGGCCCTCGATTCTTTTGCCAAGCCAGCCGGGGTTTCGGAAGCTGATTTCAAAAAGGCGAAAGACCAGCTCAGCATAGCCTTCAATGGAGCAGCCGGACGTGGTGCGCTGGCCACCAAGGATTTTCCAGCCGCACAGAAATACTTTCTGGCTTCGGTCAACACCAACTCTGAGAATCTGCGTGATGTTTATGCCTTGGCTGTAGCCTATCTCAGCCAGCGGCCGATCCCGGTGCAGGGATTGTGGTATATCGCCCGGGCTACGGCGTTGAGCAAAGGGACGAAAGACAACGCCCAGATAGCTGACTATGGCAAGAAGAGTTATTACGTTTACCACGGCGACAATGACGGCTGGGATGATCTGGTGGCCAAGGCTGCAGCCTCAGCGGCCATGCCCTCAGATCTCGATAAGACGATCAAGCCAGCGCCGACCCCGGCCGAGCAGGCTGCCAAGATCGCCTCGAAAGACCCGAAGGAACTCAGCTTCGATGATCTGCAGACCATCATCACTTATGGAGATCCGGCGACGGTTGAGAAAGTGATGACCGAGGTCAAGGCTGCACCGATCCCTTATAAGGCCTTAGTCATCTCAGCCGACAAGACCAAACTGGTGATGGCTGCTACCTATGACGGCGTGCAGAACAAGACGGCCGACATGGATGTGACCATGGCTGCGCCGATTCCGCCAGCGCTCATGCCCAAGGTGGGCGAGCAGATCGGGATTCAGGCCACTGTAGGCTCCTACGACAAGAGCCCCTACATGCTGCACATGGTGGATGGCAAGCTGGTACGTGCCAAAGCGCCGGCGCCGGTCCATCATCCGGTTCATCGCAAGGCCAACTGACAGCGGCCTGGCTGCGGATCCGAAGGCAGCCTGCGGGCTGCCTTTCTTGTTGAAGCGCGCTCATCTCCGCTGCCAAAGCAGGCTGCTGGAGTAAGATATCCAGTCGCAGAACGTGCAATCTTCCACAAGGAGACTCCCCGTGAAACGGCCATACCTGATTTCCCTGTTGATGCTCGTCTTCGTTGCTCACGCGCTGGGGCAGCAGTACAGCGAATCGCTTTTCGACGGCATGAAGTGGCGGCTGATCGGACCCTTCCGGGGGGGCCGCGCCCTGGCAGTGGCAGGAATCCCTGGCGATCCCAACACCTATTATTTCGGAGCAGTGGCGGGCGGCGTGTGGAAGACCACAGACGCCGGCGACAAATGGGTGCCCGTCTTCGACAAACAGGATATCTCTTCCATCGGGGCCATTGCCGTGGCCGATTCGGACCCCAATGTGGTCTACGCCGGTACAGGAGAGGCATGCATTCGCGGCAACATCTCCTATGGCAACGGCGTCTACAAGTCGGTGGACGCGGGCAAGACCTGGACAAATGTGGGGCTCAAAGACAGCGAGCACATTGGGGCGGTGATCATTGACCCGCGCAATCCAAACATTGTTCTGGTGGCAGCTCTGGGCCATGCATATGGGCCGAATACAGAACGCGGCGTGTTCCGCACCCGTGACGGCGGCAAGACCTGGGAGAAAGTCTTGTACAAGGACGATAAGACCGGTGCGATCGACGTGGTCTTCGATCCCAACAACTCCAACATCGTATACGCGGCGCTCTGGCAGGTGATGCGCACGCCGTGGAGCCTGACCAGCGGCGGCGAAGGCAGCGGCCTCTATAAGTCGAGTGACGGCGGTACCACCTGGAAGAGGCTGGAGGGCAACGGACTACCCAAGGGCATTCTCGGACGCATCGGCGTCACAGTCTCAGGTGGCGACTCGAATCGCGTCTACGCGCTCATCGAAGCGCAGGAGGGCGGCATCTACCGCTCCGACGATGGCGGCGACCACTGGAAGCGCGTGAACGACGACGAACGCTACCGCCAGCGTGCATGGTACTTCACGCACATCTTTGCCGACCCCAAGAGCGCCAACACCGTCTACGTGCTCAACACCGGCGCGTTTCGATCGAGCGATGGGGGCGCAACCTTTGAGCTGCTGCCCGCGCCCCACGGCGACCATCATGACCTTTGGATCGATCCCCAGAACCCCAAACGCATGATCAACAGCAACGACGGCGGCATCAGCATTTCCGTGGATGATGGCAAGACCTGGACGCTGCAGAACAATCAGCCCACGGCGCAGTTCTATCACGTGGCTGCGGATAACGACTTTCACTATCACCTCTACGGCGCGCAACAGGACAACTCCACAGTGGCCATCGCCAGCAAGACCGATGACGGCACGATCGGCTGGGGAGATTTCTACGATGTAGGCGGCGGAGAAGCTGGCTACATCGTGCCCGATCCCCGCGACTCCAACATCGTCTATGCCGGGGACGGCGGCGGCGTGGTCACGCGCTACGACAAAAAGCTCAAGAGCGTGCAGGACATCTCTCCCTGGCCGCTCGATACTTCAGGTCATGGCGCCGAGGATTATGAGCATCGCTTCCAGTGGACTGAGCCCATCGTGATCTCTCCGCATGATCCCGACGTGATTTACACAGCTTCGGAAGTCGTCTACAAGAGCTCAGACAAAGGGCACTCCTGGACCATCATCAGTTCCGACCTCACCCGTAACGACAAGAGCAAGCAGAAACCCTCAGGCGGGCCCATCACCCTCGATATCACCAGCGTGGAATATTACGACACGGTGTTTTCGCTCACCGAATCACCGGTGCAGAAAGATCTGCTCTGGGCGGGTACCGACGACGGCTTGATTCAAGTCAGCCAGGATGGCGGCAGGAATTGGAGCAACGTCACTCCCAAAGGCATGCCCGACTGGAGCATGATCAGCCAGATCGATGCATCGCCGTTCGACGCCGGCACGGCCTATGTCGCAGTCGACCGCCATAAGCTCGACGACAAGCAGCCCTATGTCTATAAGACCAGCGATCTTGGCAGGAGCTGGAGCCGCATCAACAACGGCATCCCTGCTGGAGCCTACGTGCACGCCGTGCGCCAGGACAAGAAAAACCGCGCTCTGCTCTTCGCTGGAACCGAGCTCGGCCTTTATGTTTCATTCAACGATGGCGGCAACTGGCAGCCTTTGCAGCTGAATCTGCCGGTCACGCCCATCACCGACCTCATCGTCAAAGACAACGATCTGGCGGCGGCGACCAACGGGCGCTCTTTCTGGATCCTCGACAACATCACGCCTCTGCGGCAGGTGGCTGAGGTCGGCCAGGCCGATGCTTTTCTCTACAAGCCACAGCCTGCCCACCGCTGGCATTTTCCAGAAGGATTTCGCCCGCGCGGTCCGGTCGGGGTGAATCCGCCGGGCGGCGCCATGATCGACTATTACCTAAAGAGTGAGCCCAAAGACGCCATCACACTGGAAATTCTTGACGACCAAGGCAAGGTGGTGCGGAAAATTTCGAGCCGTGAAGCCAAGAAGAGGAACCAGCCGCCGGAATGGCCCGATCTTGCGCCGCTGGAGAACCTGATCCCGGCCAAGGCAGGCATGAATCGGTACGCCTGGAACCTGCGCTACAACTCGCCGGCAGAGATCCCGGTCTCTTTCTATGCAGGCGAGGGACCTGTGGGTGCGATCGTGTTGCCCGGAAGCTATACTGCAAGACTCACTGTCGATGGAAAGCCCTATAGCCAGAAATTTGACGTGATCCAGGATCCGCGTGCGCAGGTCAGCGCCGATGATCTGCGCAAGCAGTTCGAGCTTTCTCGCGACATTGCCAACAGCATCAACCAGCTGCATGAGGCGGTGAACCAGATCCGCTCTCTGCGCGAAAGTATGGAGTCGCTGAAAGGCAGGCTCGGCAGCGACGACAAGCAAAAGGCGGTGGCCGATGCCATCGAGAAGCTGGAAGCCAAGATCGCGCCCATCGAGCAGGAACTCATTCAGGTGAAGATGAAGAGTTCAGAGGGCAACCTGCGCTATCCCAACATGCTGGATGAGCAGTTCGATTCGCTCAGCCACACGGTCGATAACGCCGACAGCGCCCCGACAGCGGCCGAGACCCAGATTTACCAGTTCCTGAACGGCAGGCTGCAGACCCAGCTCGCGAAGTGGCGCGAAGTCTCAGCGAGCGATGTAGCAGCGCTGAACGACATGGTGTCGAAGGCTGGCGTTCCAGCCCTTACTCTGCAGTAGTGGATTAGCGGTCGGCCCCGTAAGTCATTGTCATTCAAAGGCTTACGACTCCCGCTGAATCCATGACCCCCAGTGCCTCATCAAAGGCTACCGGGGGTTGGCCATGATCAAGGTTCGTCGTGCCGATGAGCGGGGCCACGCCAACTACGGCTGGCTCGACACGCATTACAGCTTTTCTTTTGCGGATTACTTCGATCCCAAGCATATGGGTTTTCGCAGCCTGCGTGTCATCAATGAAGATGTCGTGCAGCCCGGCCGAGGCTTCGGCACCCATCCGCATAAGGACATGGAGATTCTCACCTACGTGCTGGAGGGCGAGCTCGAGCATCGCGACAGCATGGGGACCGGCTCGGTGATCCGCCCCGGCGAAGTGCAAAGGATGAGCGCCGGCACCGGCGTCACGCACAGCGAGTTCAACCACTCCAAAGAAAAGCCGGTGCATCTGCTGCAGATCTGGATCCTTCCCGAGAAGAAGGGCCTGCAGCCCAGCTATGAGCAGAAGGCCTTCAACCATGCGCACCAGCCGGGGTGGAGGGTGGTCGCAGAACGCGAGTCGGAGAACGGAGCACTCAACCTCCACCAGGACGTGAGGATGCTGCGGGGCATCGTGGGCAACGACAAAGAAGAGACTTACGCCATTGCTCCAGACCGCCACGCGTGGGTGCAGGTGGCGCGGAGCCAGGTCGAGATCAACGGCACCGCTCTCCACGCCGGTGATGGTGCTGCGCTGACCGGCGAGACACTGGTCCGCGCCATCGCTAAGGGAGACAGCCCGGCTGAGGTGCTGCTCTTCGACATGGCCTGAACTTGCATCGGCGGCTTGCCTCGAGTCGGTTGAAGCGGCCGTTCGGCGGGATATTTGTTCATCCTCTTGAAATGACGAAAGCGCCTTGGATGGGGTATAGTAAGTAAACACTTACATGGCTGGCTTGCAAGCCCGTTTAGGCGCCACCGCCCGGCGCCAGCAGATCCTCGGCGTTGCCACCGCGATGTTTGCGCGCCGGGGATTTCAGGGGACCACCACGCGTGAAATCGCCCAGCGTGCGCGGGTGAACGAAGCTCTTATCTTCCGCCACTTTCCCACCAAGGAAGATCTTTACTGGGGCGTCATCGATGCCAAGTGCCGGCAAAATTCCTGGCGAGAACAGTTGGCGCAGAAGATCCGCGGGGCGAAGTCGACGCGCGAGCTGCTGGTAAGCCTGGCCACTGATCTTCTCGAGCGCGACCCGACCATGAGCCGCCTGCTCTGGTTCAGCGCGCTCGAAAACCACAGGCTCTCCGGGCGTTTCTTCCAGACTTACATGGTCCGCTATTACCGGACGCTGGCAGAGTACCTGCGCCGACGCATGGAGGCGGGCGAGCTGCGCAAGATGGACCCGCTGCTGGCTTCGCGTTGCTTCCTCGGCATGGTGAACTATCACTTCTATGTGCAGGAGATTTTTGGCGGCAAGCGCTATCAGAAATTCGACCCCCGCCGCGTGGCTGAGGGGCTGGTGGACACGTGGTTGACCGGCGTCGCAGCGCCGCGTCTATCAAAGAACGGAAAGAATGGAAGAAATGGAGATCATGCAGGACAAAATAGAAACGGCCGCACGCGCTGACCTGCGGAACGGGCCCGCAGTCTGGGCTTGTGCTTTCATCCTAACTGTCATCGGCGGGTCCCTGGCCGGCTGCTCGGAAGACAGGGCCTCCGCGGCTCCGCCCCGGCCAGCGGTCCCGGTGATCGTGGCCAAGGTGGAGCAGCGCGATGTTCCCCTGGAGGTCCACGCCATAGGCAATGTGCTGGCCTATTCCATGGTGCAGGTGAAGTCGCTGGTGGGCGCACAACTTGACAAGGCATATTTCAAGGAGGGCGACGACGTCCGCAAAGGCCAGCTTCTCTTCACGCTCGATAAGAGGCAGATCCAGGCCGACCTGGCTCAGGCCGAGGCCAACATGGCGCGCGACGAAGCCCAGCTGGCCAACGCCAAAGCCAATGCCGCGCGCTCCACGGAGCTGCTCAAAGCCGGAGTGATCTCACAGCAGGATTACGACGCAGCCTCCGCCAACGCCAATGCATTGGAGGCTGCAGTGGTGGCCGACCGTGCCGCCGTGCAAAACCAGAAGGTGCAGCTCTCTTATACCGATATCTATTCTCCCATCGACGGCCGCACCGGCAGTCTGGCGATCTATCCCGGCAACCTGATCAAGGCCAATGACACGCCGTTCCTGGTCACTATCAATGAGATCCAGCCCATCTACGTCGAGTTCGCTCTGCCCGAGCAGCAGTTAGCGCTGGTCAAGGAATATTCGACTGGGCAGAAGCTGCCGGTGCTGGCTCACATCAATGGAGTCACCGAGCCGGCGGAGGGCAGTCTTACGTTCCTCGACAATACCGTCGATACCACGACCGGCACCATAAAACTGAAAGCTACATTCGAAAATCGTGACCGCAAGCTTTGGCCCGGACAGTTCGTGGATGTCTCACTCAAGCTGGCGGTGGAGAAAAGCAAGCTCGTCATTCCGGCATCGGCCGTCCAGACCGGCTTGAAGGGACAATATGTCTACGTAGTCAAACCAGACCTGACCGTGGAAGACCGCGTGGTGACAGTAGGCCGGACGCTGGGACCCATTACCACCATCGAGAAAGGCTTACAGCAGGGCGAAACCGTCGTGACTGACGGCCAGGTCAGGCTGCAGCCGAACGCCAAGGTTGAGATCAAGCAGGGAAGCGCCAGCAACGGGAGCAGCGTCAGCGGTTATACCAGCGGATATTAGTTGTGTCTTGAGTCGAAGCATCGCGCGCATGAATATCGCAGAGATCTTCATTAAGCGGCCCATCATGACCACGCTGGTCATGCTGGCCATCGTCGTCTTCGGCGCCTTCGCCTACCGCCTGCTTCCTGTCAGCGACCTGCCCAATGTAGATTTCCCGACCATCAACGTCACGACCACGCTGCCGGGCGCGAGTCCGGAGACCATGGCTGCAGCCGTGGCCACGCCGCTGGAGAAGCAGTTCTCGACCATCGCCGGCATCGACTCCATGATCTCCACCAACTCGCTGGGGAACTCGAACATCGTCATCACCTTCACCCTGGACCGCAATCTGGATGCGGCTGCGCAGGATGTGCAGGCCATGATCGCCAAGACGCTCTCGCAGCTGCCCCCGGAGTTGCCGAGTCCGCCGACTTACCAGAAGGTGAATCCTGCTGACCAGCCGGTGCTGTATCTGGCCATGCACTCGCCGACCCTGCGCCTGTCAGATGTGGATGAACAGGCTGAAACCACGGTGGCACAGCGGCTTTCGATGGTGAGCGGGGTGGCGCAGGTGCAGGTATTCGGCTCGCAGAAATATGCCGTGCGCACTCAGTTCGACCCGCGCGCCCTGGCGACGCGGCAGATCGGCATTGATGAAGCTGCGGACGCTATTACCAACGGCAACGTCAACCTTCCTACCGGAGTGCTGAACTCTTCGGCCGCTGCCTACACTATCACTGCCAACGGCCAGCTGATGAACGCACAGCAGTTCAGCAAGCTGATCGTCGCTTACCGCAATGGCAATCCGGTGCGGCTGGAGGAGATCGGCAAGGTCTTTGATAGCGTGGAGAACGACAAGGTGGCGAGCTGGTTCAACGGCGAACGCGCCATCATTCTCGCCATCCAGCGCCAGCCTGGAACCAACACTGTGGAGGTCGTGGATAGCATCCGCGCGCTCATGCCGGGTTTGCAGGCGCGACTTCCCGGCGCAATGAAGCTGGATGTGCTTTACGACCGCTCCATCTCCATTCGCGCCTCGGTGGATGATGTGAAGTTCACTCTGATGCTCACCATCGGCCTGGTGGTGATGGTGATCTTCCTTTTCCTGCGCAACATCTCGGCCACCGTGATCCCCAGCCTGGCGCTGCCCATGTCCATCGTGGGCACCTTCAGCGTGATGTACCTGCTGGGTTACAGCCTCGACAATCTCTCGCTCATGGCGCTTACGCTCTCCGTGGGTTTCGTGGTGGATGACGCTATCGTGATGCTGGAGAACATCGTGCGCCACCTGGAGATGGGCAAGACTGGATGGCAGGCGGCCCTCGATGGTTCGCGCGAGGTCGGCTTCACCATTCTTTCCATGACGTTGTCGCTGGCCGCGGTTTTTATCCCCGTTTTGTTCATGGGAGGGATCATCGGCCGCTTGCTGCACGAGTTTGCCGTCACCATCATGGCGGCGATCCTGGTCTCGGGCTTCGTCTCGCTCACCCTCACGCCCATGCTGTGCAGCCGTTTTCTGAAGAATCCTGAGACCGAGCAGCACGGCAGGCTGTATCGTACCAGTGAGCGCGTCTTTGAGCGCGCTCTCGAAGGTTATCGCTGGTCACTGGATAAAGCTCTGCAGCATCGCTTCGCCGTGTTGATGATCCTGGTGGCCACGCTGGTGCTTACGGTTCTCCTGGTGACCGGCCTGCCGAATATCATCGCCGACCGGCTGCCTGCTTCTGCTCCCGGCGTTCTGAAGAATGGGATCGCCAAAGGCTTCCTGCCCAACGAGGATACCGGACAGATCTTCGCCAGCACCGAAGCCGCGCAGGGTGTTGCGTTCGACGATCTGGCGCGGCACCAGCAGGAAGCCGACAAGATCATTGCGCAGTATGGCTATGCCGCAACGCGCATGTCCACCATCGGCAGCGATGGCCGCAACGCCACGGCCAACGCCGGACGCATCTTTTTCCGTCTCAAGCCGCGCAAGGAGCGCCCCAGTGCCGACGAGATCATCGAGCTGTTGCGTCCGCGGCTGGCCAAGCTGCCCGGCCTGATGGTGTATCTGCAGAACCTGCCACCCATCCGCATCGGCGGAAACCTGACCAAGAGCCAGTACCAATACGCCCTGCAGGGAGCTGACATCGATGAATTGTTTGAGTACACGCCCAAGCTACTGGAAGAGCTCCGTAAGCTCCCGCAGCTGCAGGATGTGACCAGCGACCTGCTGATCAAGAACCCGCAGATCAGCGTTGAGATCGACCGCGACAAAGCGTCGGCCCTCGGCGTGACCGCGCAGCAGATCGAGCAGGGGCTCTATACCGCGTATGGTCCGAGATTGATCTCGACCATCTACACGCCCAACAACGAATACAAAGTGGTGACCGAGTTGGAGCCGAAATTTCAGCTGGATCCCAACGCGCTTTCCATGCTGTACATCCGCTCCTCTAAGGGCACCCTGGTGCCACTGAGTACGGTGGCCGCGCTGCGCCACACGCTGGGGCCGCTGACCGTCAACCACCTGGGGCAGCTGCCGGCTGTGACCATCAGCTTCAATCTGAAATTAGGTGCTGACCTGGGCACAGCAACGCGTGAGGTGGAGGCAGCTGCGCGCCGCGTGCTGCCGGCCAGCATAGTCGGCACCTTCCAGGGCACTGCGCAGGCCTTCCAGGCTTCATCGGCCGGTTTGGGATGGTTGCTGGTGGGCGCAGTGGTAGTCATCTACATCATCCTCGGGATCCTGTATGAGAGCTTCATTCACCCCATCACTATCCTCTCCGGTCTGCCCGCCGCGGGCGTCGGCGCGCTGCTGGCGCTGATGGTCTTCAGCCTGGAGTTGAACATCTATTCTTTTGTCGGCGTCATCATGCTGGTGGGGATCGTGAAGAAGAACGCCATCATGATGATCGACTTCGCCCTCGAAGCGCAGCGCAAGGAAGGCAAGAACACGCGCGACGCGATCTATCAGGGCGCGATCGTCCGCTTCCGCCCCATCATGATGACCACCATGGCGGCTCTGATGGGAACCTTGCCCATCGCGCTGGGCGTAGGCGCGGGTTCAGAGTCACGCCGGCCGCTGGGCATCGCCGTGGTCGGCGGCCTGGTCTTTTCGCAGCTACTGACGCTTTACATCACGCCGGTCTTCTATCTCTACATGGATAATCTCCAGCACTGGCTCGGCCGGCGTTTCGGAAAAGGTCCAAGAGTGGGGGAGGAAGAGATGGAGGCAGCGATGGTGGGCAGCCGGCATTCTGAATAGTCTCCTCTTTCTTCAAAGTGTTCCTCGAGGAACAATTTTTCCTTTGCAAATCCAACCGCTTGCGATAGTTTTGCGCTATGGCGGGTGAAAGTCCGGAGCTTTTAGAACTTCGGCAGCGAGTCGCCGAGTTAACGGCCCGAGTCTATGCGCTCGAGCAGAAGGCCGCGGTTCCAGTGGCAGCGCCTCCGCCAGCTGCCAAGCCCGCGCCAGTGCCACCGCCATCAGTTCCGCCAGTCGGTGCGCCTGCAGCCGCTGCTGTGCCGGCAGCCGTCGCACCGGCAAAGCCTGTGCCATCAGCGCAGGTACCTCTCGCCAGACAGCCATTGAAGCAGGCTGCGACGAGTCCCGATCTCGAATCAGTGATTGGCGGACACTGGCTGAACCGGCTGGGAATCGTCGCAGTGCTGTTGAGCGTCTCGTATTTCCTGAAGTATGCCTTCGACAACAATTGGATCGGGCCGGCGGGGCGGGTGATGATCGGATTGCTCGCCGGAGCAGCTGTCATCGTTTGGAGCGAGACTTTTCGCAAGCGCAACTACCTGGCCTTTTCTTACTCGCTCAAGGCAGTGGGAGTCGGGGCGCTGTATCTCTCGCTGTGGGGAGCGTTTCAGGTTTACCACTTAGTAACTGCCGACGCGGCTTTCTTCGCGATGATCCTGGTGACGGCTTTCACTGCGATCCTCGCTTTGCGCGAGGATGCCGAGCTCATCGCCGCGTACGCCGTTATAGGCGGATTCGCCACGCCGGTGCTGCTCTCCACCGGGCAGAACCATGAAGTCGTGCTCTTTACTTATGTGGCGATCCTCGATATTGCGACGTTAGTGCTTATGACTTTTCGGCCGTGGAAGCGGCTGCTGGTCGGTTCGTTCTTCGGCACGGTCGTGCTTTACGTTGGCTGGCACAGCACCTATTACACCTCCACCCAGCTCAGCACAACTCTGTTCTTTGCCACCGTCTTCTTCTTCATCTTTGTCTCTGTCCCGCTCGTGACAGGAGCATGGGATGAGGGCAGCGCAGCAGCGGTAGCGCGGTCTTCGCCGGTAGTGGTGATCCTTTGCCTGCTCAACGCCGCAGCTTATTTCCTTGAGATCGTGGCCATGCTCGACTATTTGCCCTCGGCAGAGCAGCAGAACCTATCCGCCTGGGCGGCGGTCGGCATCGCCGCTGTTTACATAGCCTTGAGCCGCATATTGGATGCGCAGGTGCCGCTCAAGGGCAGCCGATTGCTGCCGCTGCTATATCTGGCTGTCGCTATCGGGTTCCTGACGATCGCCATTCCTCTCAAGCTGAACCAGCATTGGGTGACGATCGGCTGGCTGGTCGAGTCTGCGGTGCTGCTGTGGGTCGGTGAACGCAGCGCATCCGATCTGCTGCGTGCCTTTGGGCTTGTCGCTTTAGTGCTGGGGGTGCTGCGGCTGGTGTTCTACGATAATTTCCATCCCAGCAATCTCATCTTCAACGCCCGCTTTGCCACCTACGGCGTTGCCATCGCGGTGCTCGGGGCCGTGGTCTACTACTCACGCAACCAGCCGCGTTATGCCACGGGAGCGAACTTCGCGGTGATCGCCATCAACCTGCTGGCGCTGCTGGGCTGCACTTACGAAGTGCGCGACTTTTTCCAGCGGCGTATGGAGTTGCCAGGGGTATACGGCCTGCCGGCGAATTGGCAGGAGATGGGGCTGGTCCGCGACTTCAGCTATTCGGCCTTGTATATGTCTTACGGCGCCGGGCTGATGATCCTAGGCTTCATACGGAAGTCAGCATTCCTGCGCTGGCAGGCGCTCATCTTGATCGCGCTGACCGCCGTGAAGGTCTTTGTCTACGACGTCTCGCAACTGGATAAGTTGTACCGCATCCTGAGCTTCATGGCGCTGGGCGTGCTGCTGCTCAGTGTTTCATTCCTCTACCAGAGAGACTGGCTGAAGCTGCGGGGAGAGGAAAAAGCAGCGGAGTCATGAAGATCGTACCTCTAGCTCTGGCACTGTTGCTGCTGGCCGCCTCGCCTGATGAGTCGAGCAGGAATTATTTCACCAACGTTCGTGACGTGACGAGCAGCGCCCCGGGCAAGCAGAATTTTCTGCTGATCGATCCCGAGATATGGAAGCACGCCAATCGCGGCCTGGGCGACCTGCGCCTCTACGCGGGAGCACGAGAAGTGCCTTATTACCTGACCACCGATGTCGGGCAGGCACGAGTCACCGATTTCAGGACGCACCTGCTGGAACTGGGCACCACGGGCGGTTTCACCACGTTCTTCGTGGATACCTCGGGAGTCGACGAGTACAACCGTCTTACGCTGCAGCTGGCAACGCGGAATTTTGTGGGCAAGGCGACGGTTGAAGGCATAGATGTGATGGGCGCCGGCTCGACGCCCACCAAGCTGGGCGAATACACACTCTACGATTTCACCAAAGAACAGCTGGGCTCGAACTTCACGCTCAAACTGCCGGATTCGCGCTTTCACTACCTGCGGATCACGCTCAGCTCGGAGATCCCCTCAACGGACGTGCAGGGAGCGACTTTGGCGCAGTGGGCCGCTGAAAAGACCGGCTACACGCTGATACCCGCCGATATCGAGGTCGCGCAGCAGGGCAAGGAGACCATCATCCGCTGGAAAAGCGATGCCGCTGTTCCCCTCGAGCGAGTCACACTTGGCATGCCCAACATAAATTTCTGCCGCCAGGTGCGAATCGAGAATGCAGAGGGAGTCACGGTCGCCTCAGGCGGCATCAGCCGCATTCGCATGACAAAATACGGGCAGCCGGTCGAGTCTGAGAACCTGGAGATCCCGGTCTACGGCACGCACTCCTCGGCATACAAAGTCGTGATCTCCAATGGCGACGATCCGCCGCTGAAGCTGTATGCGGTGCAGCCGTGGTTCGTGTCGCGCAAGTTGTATTTCGATCCGCTGGGCGACAGCTCGTTCAAGCTGTACTACGGGGATGCAAAGCGCGGCGCGCCCATCTACGATTACGCCAAGCTGTTCCAGCTCGATCGCGCTCCCGCAGAAGCTGCGATGGGGCCGGGCATGCATAATCCGGCGTACACTCCGCACCCGGATGAACGGCCGTGGAGCGAACAGCACCCGGCCCTGCTGTGGGCGGCGATGCTGATCGCGATCGCGGCGCTGGGTGCGGTCACGCTGCGCGGGCTGGTGGGCAAGACGCGCCAGGTCTAACGCAGGGCCTCTTCGACTTCATTCAACCAGTCGGGACGTTTCAGCACCTCGCGCGGCTTGGGCCCATCCGCTGCGCCCACAATGCCATCTCGCTCCATCAGGTCGATGAGGTGCGCGGCACGGCCGTAACCGATGCGCAGGCGCCGTTGCAGCAGCGAGGTGGATGCCTTGCCAAACTCGATGACCAGGCGCACTGCGTCTTCGTAGAGGTCATCCTGCTCGATGTCGTCTTCATCGCCTGCTGCCGCCGCGGAGTCGCCGCGCTCCTTCTCATCTTTCGGCGCCTCTAGGAACTTCTCTTCGTATTGCGCCTGGCCCTGCGAGCGCCAGGATTCCACCACTGCGGCAATCTCTTTCTCGGTGACCAAGGGCGCATGGAGCCGCTGCACGCGCGCCGAGCCCGCAGGCAGGTAAAGCATGTCACCGCGACCGAGCAGCGATTCGGCGCCGTTGGCGTCGAGAATGGTACGCGAATCCACCTTGGTCGCCACGCGGAACGAGATGCGGGCAGGGAAATTCGCTTTGATGAGGCCAGTGATCACATCTACCGAGGGCCGCTGCGTAGCCAGCACCAGGTGGATGCCCACGGCGCGCGCCATCTGCGCCAGGCGGGTCACCGATTCCTCGACGTTCGACTGATCGAGCATCATCAGGTCAGCCAGTTCGTCGATGATGATGACGATGTAGGGGATCGGCCGGTGTTCGTCGCTTTCTTTGAAGAGACTGAGCGAACCATTCTCGTCGAAGAGCTTGTTGTATTGCTCGATATTGCGGACGCCCCTTTCCGCCAGCAATTTCAGACGGCGCTCCATCTCCTTCACCGCGTTGCGCAAAGCATAGGCCGCAACCTTGGCTTCGGTGATGATGGGAGTGTAGAGATGTGGGACACCTTCGTAGACGCCCAGCTCCAGCCGCTTCGGGTCCACCAGGATCAGGCGCACCTGCTCGGGTGTCGCCTTGAAGAGAATGGACATGATCATGGCGTTGATGGCCACGCTCTTGCCCGTTCCCGTCGAGCCGGCAATCAGCAGGTGGGGCATGGAACTGAGGTCAGCGGTGATCAGGCGGCCGTTGATGTCTTTGCCCATAGCCAGAGTCAGCTTGGATTTGGAGCCGATGAATTCCGGCGATTCAATCACCTCGCGCAGCCAGATGATCTCGCGCTCGCGGTTCGGCACCTGAATGCCGACCGTGGCTTTGCCCGGCATGCGCTCGATCAAAATGCTCTCAGCCCGCAGGCCGAGGCAAAGATCTTCAGCCAGGCCAGTGATGCGGTTGTACTTGATTCCCGCTTCCGGCTTGAACTCATACGTGGTCACGACCGGGCCGGGATTGATGTGAGTGATCTGACCGGTCACATCGAACTCGGCGTACTTGTTCAGCAGGTCCTGGGCCAGCGCCTTCAGTTCGTCCTCATCCACCACATTTTGCTCATCGGGGCGGTGGAGCAGCATGCTCGAGGGCAGCTTGTAGCCGCCGGCGACCTTAGGCATGGTGGTCTTGGGCCTGGTTCCGCTGTCGGCCCGTTTGCCGACCTCGACCGCAGCCGTCTCCTCGTCATCCACTCGCTCCAGGGAAGATTGCGTGGCGCGCGCCGCGGCGGCAGCAGGCACAAACGCGGGAGCACTTTTTTCTTCCTGCAAACGCTCGATCCCGGTCTTCTCAGCGGCTGGAGCAGGGGCAGGACGGCGAGCTGGAATGGCCTGCGTAGAGACGACAGGTCTCTGGATGCGGCGCCTTTCCATCTCGCGATGAGCACGCGCCTTGGCGCGCGCCTGACGCCAGTCGATGAAGCGGTTCCAGGCAGCAAACGCGAAGGCGAAGCGAGTCTCCATCCAAACACGCGCGCCGGCGAGCGAGAAGGCGGTGGTCAAATAGACGGCAGCGGCGATCACGCTGGCAGAGACGATGTAGGCGCCGGGCAGGTTCAGGAAGTGGACCAGCACATCACCGGCGATACGGCCGGTGAGGCCTTCGATGGGCAGCGCGTGCTTCCAACGCAGATGAAATGGCAGCAGGGCCAGGAAAGCCGGGACGAAGAGCAGAAGAGCACAGGCGCCGGCGAGTTTGGCGCCGGGGGAAACTACCTCGCGCGACTTGAACCAGCGCGAGCCCAACAGCGCAAGCATGAAGGGGACGAGGAAGATGGCGATCCCGTTGAACTGCAGCAGGAGGTCGCTGATGAGCCCGCCGGTCATTCCGATCCAGTTGCGGGCCGGCTGCGAACTGATGGCGCGAGTAGCAGTGTTGAACGAAGGATCGAGCGGCGAGTAAGAAACCAGGGCAAGGAGAAGCAGGGCGGAGGCCGCGAAGAGCAGCAGCCCAACCAATTCATTGAGCCGCCGATTGCGGGTGGGCACAAAGGCGCGAGCAATAAACTTCATCAGGCGAAAACGCTCCCCATCAGCAGCCGAAGCGGCGCTGCCGGCGAACGTCCGCGGAACACCAGAGCAACCCCTATTATGCCAAAACCAGCCTGTAATCAACCAGAAACCGCTGTTGGCGGGCATGGTGCAGATCTCTCTGCCGCGCGCCTAAACTAGGAGTGCACCATCCAGGCAAGGACTGCTATCCCCAGCAGAATGCGATAGATAGCGAAGGGCACGAATCCGTGCTTCCGCACCCAGTGCATAAACCATGCCACAACCACCCAAGCGACAAGGAAAGAGACAACAAAGCCAATAGCCAGCAGGGCCCATCCCTGTGTATCCATATGCACTTCGCCCAGCGGATTCGGACTGCCGTGCCTGGGAAAGGTCGTCCGCAGAAATTCGTAGCCGGTGGCAGCGACCATGGTGGGAAATGAGAGGAAGAACGAGAACTCCAGCGCAGCTTCCCGCGAGATGTGCGCCACCTGACCTGCAGCAATGGTGGACATGGAGCGTGACGTTCCAGGAAAGACGGCAGAGAGGATCTGGCAGGCGCCGATCCAGATGGCCTGAGGCAGCGACATCTCTTCCATGTGCGTGGTGCGCACTCGCCGCCAGGCAGGGAGTCCTGCCGCGGCTGAGGAAAACAGCAAATCTACCAGCCACATCACAACGCCACCGGCGATGAGTGCGATGGCGATGATGTGCAAGTCTTCCAGATGCTTGCCGATGACCTTAGTCAGAAGGTAGGAGGGGATCGCCGTCACTACGAAGGCGATCATCGTGAGGCCCAGGGGATGCGTGAGCGGCGTACGGTCACCGCGTTCGCCGCGAGGAAAGGTCGAAAGGAATTTCGTGAGGCGTCCCCAAAAATAGATGGGCAGGCAGAGGATCGCGCCCAGTTGAATCACGATGGAGTACATCTTCCAATAGCCGCTGCCCAGGTCGATCCCCAGCATCGCCTCGGCTATGCGCAGATGTGCAGTGGAGCTGACAGGAATGAATTCCGTAAGTCCTTCGACAACTCCCAGCAACAGTGACAGAAGATAAGGATTCAAGATTCCTCCAGTAGTTGAATTTCAGCTGCTCACTCGGTGTTGCCATAGGCCGGGATGTCATGCTCCAGTTTGTAGATCAAGGCCGCGGCGCGGTGCGCCCAATCGGATTGCGTGTACTCGGTGACAACGCGATTGGCCAGAGCCAGCGCGCGCGGCCTGGCCTGTCCGCTGCGACCGATCTCCGCCTCGGTCTTGTAGATCTCGATTAACGCAGCCTGCCGCCATGCCGCCTTGTACAGCGCTTCGGGCGCTTTGGGCGACTGCGGATGCTCGCGCACATATTTCTCGAAGAGCTCGGTCTCGCGCTCGGGGCATTTGGATTGTCCCTGCCAATCGCCGCAGACCTGGTTGTCCAGAAGGTGATATGCGGCCAGGTCGGCTTGCCTGGTGTGGGGAAATCTCTTGATCAGCTCGCGCATGTACTCTTCGGGTATCTGCGAGCGCGCGATGGGGTCCTGCTCACGGGCCGAGGGTAATGACATGACGTCGGCATAGTCGAGCTGCCAGCGAACGTCGGCGGAGCGGTAGATCGCCTCGGCAGCCAGCGCAGACTGCGGAAATTCTTCGTAGGTCCGGTAGTAAAGGCGGATGGCATCTCCCGCTGCACCCCGGCGACCGTGGGCGCGCGAAGCCTCATCCTCGCAGAGCTCCGCCTCACCGAAAAGGATGCGGTCGCCGTTGGGGGTAGAAGGGAGAACGACGGAACGGGCCTCGACCCATCCGGTTATCTCCTTCCCCTGGCCAAGGTTGACAAGCACTTCCATCCAGTCGGGCGCGCTCTTGATGACCACAGCTTCACGGCCGCGCTGAGCATCCGCCAAAGCCGCTGAGGAGGCGTCGGCGGAGATTCGAATGGTCGCTGGCCGGAGTAGCGTCCCGTGCACCTGCTGCGCATTCGCGGTACCCGCGGCCAGCGCCGCGAACGCGAGAGCCAGCCGGTAAGGGCGGGGAATCATTGCGCCGCACCCAGAACGGTGCTGAGCATCTCTGGCGCTGCGTTGCCGCCGCTGACGATCGCCACGACCTTCCTGGCCCTTGGCAATTCCGTGCGATGGAACAGGAATGCCGCCGGAGCCACGGCTCCGCTGGGCTCGGCGACGATGTGCGCGTTATAGAGCACGAGCCGCATCGCCTGGCGGATCTCATCCTCGGTGACGGTGACGATGTCGTCGACAAAGCGCTGCATGTGAGCGAAGGGGAGCTCGCCCACCGGCGACGTTCGCAGACCGTCGGCGATAGTGCGCGAGACCTGCTCGGCGGGGAAGGTGATCCGCTTGCCGGCGCGCAAGCTGGCCTGCGCGTCGGCCGCGAGCTCAGGCTCGACGCCGACCACCTTCGCGGAAGGATTCGTGAGCTTGATCGCCACGGAGATCCCGCTGATAAGGCCGCCGCCGCTCACCGGAGCAAGCACCAGACCGGCATCTGCCAGGTCTTCGAGAATCTCGAGGCCGATCGTCCCCTGGCCGGCGATGATCTTCTCGTCGTTGTAGGGCGGCACGGGGACCCAGCCATGCTGCGCAGCCAGCTCTTCCGCCCTGCTGATGCGCTCGGCGCTCGCCGGCCCGACCAGGACCACATCCGCGCCGTAAGACCTTGTGGCATTGAGCTTGATCTGCGGAATATTCCCGGGAACGACGATCGTCGCCTTCACTCCCAGTGCCCGCGCGGCAAAGGCCACGCCTTGCGCGTGATTGCCGCTGGAGTGGGCGATCACGCCGCGTTTCCGCTCTGCTGCGCTCAGAGACGAGATCTTGTTATAAGCGCCACGCAGCTTGAAGGACCCGATGGGCTGCAAGCACTCCGGTTTCAGATAGAACTCGGCCCCATCCGGGCTCGGATAGCGGAGCAGCGGCGTTCGTAAAGCCACACTGCGAATCTGCTGCTGCGCCTGGCGGATATCTTCCAGCGTGACGATGCGGTCGCTCCTGACGGCAGTCTAATGATTCTATGATGCGTGTTGTGAGGCTTCCAACTGCCGAAAAATCCCTGCGATGAAAGAAATCACCTTCCACAGGCTCTGCCACGAGAGCCTTGTGCTGGGATCCACATGGCCGATCGCGGGCGTAATGAGCAGTCTCGCCAGTTGCGGCGCCGGCAGATCGTGGGCCAGCCAGTGCGCTTCTGAGGAAGGGATAACGTCATCCTCCTCTCCATGCAGCAGAAAAACCCGGGCTTGCAGGCTTGCCAGCTTCCCGCTAGGAGAGACACGCTGCATCTCATCGGCGTGGCGCGCCACGGAGGCCAGCAACTCCGGCTGCAGGACATCCATCTGATGGCGGAAGAGCGCCTCGAGCCTTGCCTGAGCGGGAGGGCTGGAATCCTTTTCTCGGAGGCGGGCGGCATCGTATTGCTCCCATAACCAGAGGCGCAGGGCATCATGCGCCGCCGGCAAGTCCTGGGGAGTAAAGAAATCCTTGGCATAGGTGTAGACCAGCACCAGCGCGCCGTACTGTTCCGCTTCGTGGCGTTGCCGGGAACCATCCGGAAGCTCGATCTGCTCAGTCACCAGAAAGCGAGAGACTCGCTCCAGATCGTCATAGGCACCGAGCGCAATGACTGTGCGGATATCGCCTGCGTACCTTGGCTCAGCAGCGGCCATCAGCGCGAGGCTTCCGCTGAAGCTGAGTCCCATCACCCCCACCGGAGCGCCAAGCTGGTCGCGGAGAAGATGGGCTGAATCTCCGATCACCGCAATCGCGCTGGGAAGAATGCGGTAATCGGTCATGTCCTTTATCTCCGGAGTCATGACCAGCAGTCCGCGCTCGGCGAAGGCGCGGGCGAAACGAACCTGCCGCGGCTCTTCGATGCCGAGGTGATGCACTCCGTGCACCAGCACGAGTCCGGGCGGATGCGCCACACCCACCGGGCGGAAGATCCGATAGCGGATGCGTCCGCCGCTGCCATCGAATGCATGCATCTCCTCCTGTACCGCATGACCGCCTGCATGCACAAACCATGGCGATTGCTGCTGGTTCTGCATCTCGATCAGGAGCGATGCCGCTTTCATATAATCTTTGGCCGGTGAGAGGAACAGGACCCCGGCCAGGGCAGACAGGGCAAGACAAAGAACCAGAGTCCATTGGACGAGGCGTTTCACGTTCACGGACGGCTTCAGATCTCCAGAATCACCGGCATGATGAGCGGACGCCGCGAGGTGTTCTTATTGATGTAGCGCTTCAGGTCCTGGCGGATCTTCTCCTTGATCACGCCATAATCGGCCTTTTCCTCGCTGCTCGATTCCTCCAGAGTCTTCATCACGATGGTTCGCGCCTGGTCGAGAAAGCCGTCTTCTTCGTGCGGCGTGGGAGCACCGGCGAAGCCGCGCATCACGATCTCCGGCGGCGACTCCACTTTGCCCGATAGTTTGTCGATCGCGATGATGGGCAGCACAATGCCATCTTCGCTGAGATGGCGGCGGTCGCGGATGATCAGGTCTTCGACCACATCCGTCCGGGAGCCGGAATCGATGCATACCCGTCCCACGGTCACCCGTCCCGCCCGGCGCGCGCCCAATTCGTCGAATTCCAGAATGTCGCCGCTCTCGATCTGCAGCACTTGCCCCACCGCTCCATGCATGGCTGCGCCCAGCTCAGCATGTCGCCTAAGCTGTCGGTACTCGCCATGGATAGGGATCAGATAGCGTGGTTTCAGCAGATTGATGATCAGCTTTAACTCTTCCTGGCTGGCGTGCCCGCTCACGTGCACCGGCGGCGAAGAGCCATCTTCGTAGATGACGTGCGCCTCACGGCGGAAGAGATGGTCGATCATGCGGTAGATGGCCTTTTCGTTGCCGGGGATGATGCGCGAAGAGAGCACCACCGTATCGCCCGGCTCGATGCGCGCGTGCTTGTGGTTATCGACCGCGGCGCGCGACAGCGCGCTCATGGGCTCCCCCTGAGTCCCGCTGATGAGCACGCAGACGCGCTCCGCGGGATAGTTCTTCACCTCGCCGGGATGGATGAGCAATCCGTCGGGAATATCGATGTAGCCCAGGTCCTGCGCGATCTCTGACGATTCGTTCATCGAGCGGCCGACCAGGGCCACCTTGCGCTTGTACTCCTGCGCCAGTTCCATCGTCAGCTTGATGCGGTGGATCGAAGAAGAAAAACAAGAGACGAAAATGCGGCGTTCGGCGCGGGCAAAGACCTCGTCGAACTTGCGGCGCACTGCGCGTTCGCTGGGCGTGTACCCGGCGCGCTCAACATTCGTGGAATCCTGGAACAGCGCCAGCACGCCTTCCTTCCCGTACTCGGCAAATGTGTGCAGATCGAAGAGGCGGTTATCGGTCGGCGTAGGATCGACCTTGAAGTCGCCGGTGTGGACCAGAACGCCGATGGGCGTGTGGATAGCGAGAGCCACGCAATCAACCAGACTATGCGTCACCTGGATGGGATTGATAGTGAATGGTCCGATGGTAAAGCGCTCGCCACCGGCGATGGTGTGCAGTCGCGCATCAGCCAGCAGGCCGTGTTCCTCCAGTTTGTCCTCCACATACGCCAGCGTGAATTCTGTTCCGTAAACAGGAATCGGCAGTTCTGCCAGGATCCACGGCAATCCGCCGATATGGTCTTCGTGACCGTGCGTGAGAATGATGGCGCGGACTTTGTCGCGGTTTTCGCGCAGGTAGGTGATATCGGGAACGACGATATCTACGCCCAGCAGCTCGGATTCCGGGAACATCAGGCCGGCGTCAATGACAATGATGTCATCGGACCAGCGGATGGCCATGCAGTTCATGCCGAACTCGCCGAGTCCGCCGAGAGGAATGACGTGAAGTTTTCCGGAAGGCATAGGAGACTGCAAACCTGATGCTAGCACACGCGAATCTTGCGCCTAAACCGCGGCCGCGGAACTCTTGGCCGGGAACTCGCCCTCCCAGCGCGCCACCACCGCGCTCGCCAGGCAGTTGCCGATCACGTTGACCGCCGTGCGCCCCATGTCCATGAGTTGGTCGACGCCCAGCAAGATCAGGATGGGCTCGGTCGGCAGATGGAACGAGCCGGCCACTCCCATCAGGATCACCAGCGATGCGCGCGAAACGCCGGCCGTGCCCTTGCTGGCCAGCATGAGCGTGAGCAGCAGAGTGACCTGCTGGCTGATGCTCAGCTCGATCCCCGAAGCTTGCGCGACAAAGACCGCGGCCAGAGCCTGATAGAGCGTGCTGCCATCAAGATTGAAGCTGTAGCCTGTCGGAATCACGAAGGCAACGATGGAGCGAGGCACGCCCATGGCCTCCATGCACTCCATAGCGCGCGGCAGCGCCGCTTCTGAGTTGCTGGTGGCAAACGCGATGGTGGCCGGCTCGGCCACCGCTTTAACGAACGCTTTGACCGGCACTCGAGCCAGCAGAGCCGCGGGCAAGAGCACGAGCAGAAGGAATGCCAGCAATGCCACATATAGGGTGATGAGCAGCACGCCCAGGTTCTTCAGGATCCCCACACCTGTCTGCGCCACGGTCGAAGCGATCGCGGCCCCCACCCCTATGGGAGCGAAGAGCATCACGATCCCGGTGAACTTGAACATCACCGCTGAGAGGCTCTCCATGAAGCTGAGCATCGGCCGGCGTTTCTCTTCACTCACCAGCGCCAGCGCAATGGCAAACAAGACAGCGAAGATGACCACCTGCAGGATCTGGCCCTCGGCGACGGCCTTGGCGATGTTCTCCGGAAAGGCGTGCAAGAGCAGGTCGCTTGCGCTCTGCGGAGTCACGTTGAGGTTTTCCGGCGCGGCCACCACTGGAATCTGTGCGCCCACGCCCGCCCGGCTCACGTTGATCGCCACCAAGCCGATCACCAGCGCCAGGGTGGTCACCAGTTCAAAGTAGATGATCGACTTCAACCCCATGCGCCCGACTTGCTTGAGGTTCGCATGGCCGGCGATGCCGATGACCAGAGTGGAAAAAATGAGCGGGGCGATGATAGCCCCGATAAGGCGCAAGAAAATGCGACTAAGCACGCGCAGATGGATGGCGAGCGCAGGGAAGTCGTGGCCGATGAGGACTCCCAGCAGAATGGAAAGGAATATCCACGTCGAGAGCGACCGCCGTCTCAACCCGAGATAAACCAGCGCCAGCACGAACGGCAGGCGGGTGAGCAGGAAGAACGGGAGCGATTCAGGCAGCGGATGCTGGCGCCTGTACAGCATCGCCGTCCCCAGGTATGCACCGGCTGTCGCGATGAGCCAGATGACCTGAGTGCGTGCTTTCATGAACGCAGCAGGTCCTCGAGTTCAAGTTTGCTGTCGGTCCTGACATCGCGGTACTTGACGATGACCGGCGCATACAACGAGAGTCCCGATTCCGCGGCCTTGGCATGCTTGAGCGCACGCGCGCCGGGCACCACGACGGCATTTTCCGGGACGATGAGGGGCTCGCTTTCACTCGCGCTGTAGATGACGCCGCGCACCACGTCATAGATGGGCGTGGAGCGCGTGAGGATGGTCCCGGCCGCCAGCACAGCGCGGCTGCGAACCTGCGCGCCTTCATATACGCCGCAGTTGCCGCCGATGAGCGCCTCGTCTTCCACAATGACTGGCGAGGCATTCACCGGTTCGAGCACGCCGCCGATCTGTGCTCCGGCACTGAGGTGTACGCGCTTGCCGATCTGTGCGCATGAGCCCACCAGAGCGTGTGAATCCACCAGCGTGCCTTCATCCACATAAGCGCCCACGTTGATGTACATGGGCGGCATGCAAATCACCGAGGGCGCGACGAATGCGCCCTGGCGCACCGCCGAACCCCCCGGGACCAGCCGCACTCCATCGGCCACGCGAAAATCACGCGGAGGAAATGTGTCTTTGTCGACGAAAGAGAAACCCGGCCCACTCCACTCCTGCAACTCGCCCAAACGGAAGCCCAGCAGGATCCCTTTCTTCACCCAGGGATTCACTTGCCATGTGCCGTCTTTCTTCTCCGCAGCGCGGATCAAGCCTTGCGTCAGCGCATCTCGGAACTCCGCGAAACGGGCGGCCGCCTGCGGATCGGTGCGGGCCTGGCCGGCCATCGCGTACAGCCGCTCGATTTCTTCTTGCAGCTGGGTCATAGGCGCTGTGAGTATACCTTGACACCCATCCGCTGCTGGCGTAGCGTTTGCGGACTAACGATGGAAAGAGGGGAGAAGCAGCTATGCCTTCCGTCATGACCATAGCGAAGAAGTCCTTGGGTTGGTCGATCGCGCTCAGCATTCTCATGATCATCACTGGAATCCTGGCCATGGCTGCGCCAGAGATCGCCGGCGTCGCAGTGACCGTGGTGGTCGCCTGGCTGCTTGTCATCAGCGGCATAGGGCATTTGCTCTTTGCCTGGCATGCGCGCGGAGCGGGCGCGCTCATCTTCGAGATCCTGCTGGCTGTAGTCTATCTGTGGACCGGTGTCTATATCTTCATGCAGCCGCTCGCCGGGCTGGTCGCTCTTACCCTCGTCCTGGCGATTTATCTGTTCGCGGAGGGCATCCTGGAGACATTTCTCGCCTTTCGCTTCCGGCCGCATCCCGGCTGGGGATGGCTCCTGTTCGACGGGCTCATCACGCTGGTTCTGGCAGTGATGATCTGGCGTCACTGGCCGTCGAGCAGCTTGTGGGTGATCGGCCTGCTGGTAGGCATCAGCATGTTCTTAAGCGGGCTCACGCGCCTCATGTTCTCCGTTGCGGCACGGGGAGTGGTCTCTGCGGCGGGCTAGGCGCACTTTTGCAGGGGCAAGCGCGGCTGATAAAATCGATGTACTCACCCCGACAGTGGGGCTATAGCTCAGCTGGGAGAGCGCATCGTTCGCAACGATGAGGTCGTCGGTTCGATCCCGACTAGCTCCACCATATAGCCTGGCTCGGTCTCATCTGGAGCGATACCAAAGCACGACCAGTTCGTTGGCCACAGTGTCTGAAAGATGGTGTCTCCCGCATCATTGATGAAACGGAAGCGGGCGCACCTCAAGCCTATCGGTCCCCTGCTTTGTAGTGGCGTTCACCACTGCAAGCGCCGTGACGGAATGGGATGGAAATAAAGGGATGATGGTCAGCGTGATGGTAGCGGACTGGCCGTCGCTCATGCTCCCAAGCGCGCACTGCAGCGTGCCGGGAGGACAGCTGCCCAGCGTGCTTTGGATGAGACTTGTCTCGAAGTTTCCTCCGGTAAAGATCGCACTGAAGCTCACATTATCCACCGCGGAGCCACTCTGGTTGGTGATGTTGGACGTAAAGGTGATCGCCTTGCCGATATTTGAAATCGCCACCTGTGTATGTGACAGACTCACGTCGAAGTTGAAACCGGTTATGTCCTGCACCAGCGCAAGTGATGTGCTGGCGCTGAAGTCGGCGTCCCCGCCGTAGACCGCTGTGATGGAGTGACTGCCTGCCGACAATGCAGAAGTAGTGATGCTGGCCTGGCCGTTGTTCAATGTTCCGCTGCCGATGGGCGTGGCGCCATCGAGGAAGGTGACGGTTCCGCCCGGTGTGGCGCCGCCCCCGGATACCGTGGCGGTGAAGGTCACTGGCTGGCCGAAGCTTGACGGGGTCGCCGACGATGCCACCACAGAATTGCTCGCCGTGCGTATCTTCACCTGAAACGCAATCGTTTGCGGCGCGAGACCTCCTCCTGGGTCGGCATTAAGGGTGACCATGTACTGGCCGCTTGGAACGCTGTTGGTTGCTACTTGCAGAGGCAGGCCGGTGTGCGCTCCGGGAGTCGAATCCAGCGGGGCAGCGCTGCACGAAACCCCGGCTACTCCGCCGCAGGAGAAGTTTATATCGCCGGGAAAGGTCCCCTGCGTGGTGATGGAAAACGTTGTACTGCTGTTGGCGGTGCTGTCCGTCGTAAGCGCAGGTGGGGCGGTGAGGGCCAGCGTGATCAGGTGCAGGTTCACAGGCTGGGAGTGAGTGAGAGAATTGGCGTCGGCTCCGACTCCTTTTATGCGGAAGCTGTAATCGCCAGTTGCGCCATCCACCAGAACGTTGGAATTTACCGGCTGCGAGCCAGGCGTCAAGTTCACTGTAGGGGCATTGCACGTCGTCGGCAGCGGACCACTAGTGCAACTCAACGTCACCTGCCCCGAGTACTGATTCGTGCCGGCAGGCAGAGGATCTAATGTCGTGCTGAACGAGCTGCCCGTCCCTGCATAGCCAAACAGGCTCGGGTTGTTCACGGTAAGCGAGTAATCCTGTACGACCACCTCACCCGTCATGGTCCATAGGAAGGGGACAGAAAAGTATGGATAAGTTCCGGGGGTGTTGAACTGAAAGGTGTAATTCTGCCCGACCGAGGTGAATGGGGCGGGAGGGTTCATGAAGTTCTCGGTGTTCCAGATGCCGTCCGGCGTGCATCTACCTGAAACCGGGTCGCATGTTCCTGAGACCGCCGAATACTGCGAAAGACTGTCCGCGTCGGTCCAGCGCACGGAGTCTGCCGTCAGGATGATCGAGGTCGCGCACTGTTGCTGGTTGAATGGGCCCGGCCCGCCTTGTGCGGGACAGTTACCTGCGGCTACTTGTGCCGCATCAAAATACTGCAGCTCGGAAAATCTGTCTGACACCTGAACATCGTGAATGACTTGCGCTGCAGCCGGCGAATCCAGCCTCGCGATCGCTGCGCAAGCGACCAGAGCCGCGGTCAGAAGAATATGGCGCCGGCTGGCCGCCGACAGTGAGAGCTTGGCCGCGGGGGAAGAAGACCAAGGCAATTTCTTTATCATTGCCGAAACACCCGATTCCGCTGGTTAACGGTCGGCGGAATCTCGAGTCCTTTGAGAGGGGCCTTAGGCTACGGCTGTATCCTAACATCATCTTGCAGGTCTTAATTACTGAATCGTAAGTGTTAGGTGGCTGAACAACGACGAGAATGGCTGGTAAGCGCACGCCAGTCGCTGTCAAGATAATAAACAGAATTCTTACCGCGAGGCTACGTTCTGCTCTTCGTAATAGCCATCTCGGGCTTGCACTGTGTACTCGCTGCTCTTCGTCTTCAGCGCAATCTTGTGGTAGCCCAGGCCGGTCTCTGGCCCGGGTCCGCGGTCGGGAGTGTAGCCCAAGTTGTACTGGCTGCGCAGCTCCTGCGCAATCTCGTTGTAGATGTCTTCGACCGAGTGCTTGTGCGAAACCTCGAAGAGCCGCGCGCCCGTCTCCCGGGCGATCTGCTCCATCACCTTCTTGCCGTCGGGGTGAGCTTGCTGAGAAGGTCTGTTCTGCGGCCCTCCCGGATATCCGCCGCGGTGCCCTACTCCGTAGCCACCTAATCCGGCGTTGAAGCCGCCGTGCTGCGAGTAAGCCTCGTCATCCTTGAAGAGGATGCAGTAAACCACAGTGTTGGCGCGCTGGGCCGCCTCGATGGCGCTGAACAGGCTTTCTTTGCTGCCGGTATCCACCCCGTCAGAGAGAATGATGAGCGCTTTGCGGCCCTGCTGCTTCTGCATCAGCTCGTCAGAGGCGAGAAAGACTGCGTCGTAGAGGACTGTCCCCGGGCCACGCCAGCCGCCGCGGCCTGGCTGGCCGCGTCCGCCGCCTCCGCCATACCCGGCGTCGGGTGTTTGCAGCTCGGCCAGCGCAGCTTCCAGCCTGGGACGCGAAGAGGTCAGGTCTTGCAGCAGCTCTGTCTCCCGGTCGAAGTGAATGATGAAGGCCTTGTCTTTGCTCTCGCGCAGCATCTGGTCAAGAAATGCGTGACTGGCAGTGCGCTCTTTATCGAGCACGCGGCGCTGGCTCAGGCTGGTATCCACCAATAGCCCCAGCGTCAGCGGCAGGTCAGATTCCTTCGCGAAGTAGCGGATCGTCTGCGGCCGGCCGTCTTCCTCCAGGGTGAAATCGTCTTTGGTCAGGTTGTTGATGATCTTGTCGTGCTTGTCCCGCACGGTGGCCAGCACATTGACCACCTTGACCTGAACCGAGAGCGTTTCCTGGCTCAGCAGCGGCCGGCTCTGGGGCAAAAGAAGAAAGGCGATGAGCGCCGGGCATGAAAAGTCAGCAATTGTGCCAAAGGGTTTGAACGGGCGGTGCTTAGACATGGTTAAGAGAATTCGAATCGCACTTGATTTGAATCTACTATGGGCCGTACGGGTTGCCCAGTCGAATTCCCGTTACGGCGATTCGATCGAAGCGCTGCTGGGCGCCGCCGACCGGTCCTCTACGAGATGAAGCACACCCATTACGGCAATGTGCCGCAGGGTATGGAGTAAGGACGAGCGTTACTGCTTGGCCAGCGCCAGAAAGAGCAGATGCGCTTTTTGCGCCAGGTTATTGGCCCTCACCAGGTCGTTGCCATTGATAGCATCCCGCGCCTGCGCCATGTAGCTTGTGATCTGTGCCACCATCACCTGCTCCTCGGCGGAAAGCGTCCGCTGCATGCCCTTCAATCCGGCGTCAGTTTCTCCCAGCAGTTGCTCTGCCGCCTGGCGCTGGCGCGCCGCTTCACCCTGGCTCATGCCCACGGAGATCTGCTGCTCGCCCTCTGGGGGCGAGCCGCTCTCATGCGGATTCTGGCTGGCGGGCGCAGGGGTGCTCGCCTCCGATTCTGGCTTGTTGCCTACGCGGTGTTTAGGATTCTTCGGTTTGGCCGCTGTCTTGGCAGGGGGCGTCACCTCGGGCAAGGTCTGAGGTAGTGTGGGCGAGGCGGTTGTTTGTGGAGGTACCTGAGCGGGAGAGACGGCGGGCGGTGGCGCAGCTGTTGTCGCGGGCGCTTGCGCTTGGGGAGAGGGAGCGGTGTTCTGCTTCTTCTTGCAGCCGAGGAGCAGCGCGACGGCTGCCAGGGCCAGCGCTCCGAGTTGTCTCGTACGAACGATCATCGAAGGGCGTGCCAGATCGCTTCTCTCAGACGGCAGCCTTGCCCGCTAATTCGCGCGAAGGCTCAGAGACCCGGTCCGCCAGAGGCAGTGTCAGCGTGAACACAGTGCCTCCGCCCTCGGCCCGCGCGAAGCTCACCGCACCGTGATGGAGCTGCATTACTTTATAGGTCATAGCCAGGCCGATGCCAGTCCCGGATTGCTTGGTGGTGAAATAGAGCTGAAATACCCGGTTGCGAATCTCATCGGGTATGCCCTCACCGTGGTCGCGGATCTCGACCACTGCCTCGCGCTCGGGAAGATTTCTTCGCAGCCTGATTTCGAGCGGTCCGCCTTGCGGCATGGCTTGAGCTGCGTTCATCACGACGTTGAGCAGGGACTGCTTGATCAGGTCGGCATCCACCCGGACCGGTAAAGGCTCTCTGGCAAGCGTCCGCTCGATGCGCACGCCCGCGCGCTCGGCTTCCGGCGAAGCCAGTGTGACCACTTCATCCACCAGCTTTGCCAGGTCGGCGTTGGCCAGACGCGGTTCGACTGGACGGGTGAAATCCACCAGCATCTGCACCACGCGGTCCAGCCTCTGGATCTCGCTGCCGATGACATCCACATGGCGGCGGGTGTCGGGATCGATCTGTTGCAGCTTCTGCCGCAGCACCTCCAGATGCAGCACGATAGCATTGATAGGATTCTTCACTTCGTGGCCAACGCCTGAAGCCAGCCGCCCGATGGCTGCGAGCCGGTGCGAGAGCTCAATCTCGTCTTCGATCCGGCGGATGGACTCAGCGTCCCGCAGCGTGAGCAACGCGCCCATCCTATCACTGCCTTCTTCGATGAAGTCGAGCGAGATGTCGACCCGACGCCCGTCTTCCAGCTCCAGCACCCGCGAGGCGAATGTGCGATGCTCGGCAAAGGCCCCAAGAATCGCCTTGCCGATCGATGTCTGGGGATCGAGGAACTCCGCGGCTTTGTGGCCCAGCATCTTCTCGCGCGCAATGCCCAGAAAACCTTCGACCGCCGCGCTCACCAGTACCGCTCTCTCATCGCGCGTGAAGAGCACCAAGCCATCCTGCAGGTTGGCCAGAATGTGGTCGAGGTTCTCCTTCAGAGTGCTAAAGACCTCCTTCACATCGCGCATCTCGCGACCGATGCGATTGAGTTTGGTGGTGACGGAGCCGACCTCCCGGCTCTCGCGGTCCGCGTCGGCCTCCGATTGCGTGCCCGCGGCCATCATGTCGAGCCGGCGACCGATGATGGTCAGCGGGCGCAGCGCCAGTCGCGAGAGCATGCCCGCGAGGATGATGGTGAGACCGATGGCCATACCGGAAAGGATCAGGGCGCGTTTGAGCTGCGGGGCCAGATCGCTTTGCAGGAAGACCGTGGAAACGCCGACCCGCACCGAGCCAAAAGGTGCTCCGTTGCGCTCGATCGGGATGCGGATCTCGTAGACCTGCGGCGTGCCAAAAACGATCTCAAACTGCCGGCGGAGCCCGCCCTGGATCGCCTGGCCGAAGGACGCGCGCGCCGGCAGCACCTGGCGTTTGAGTGGAACTTTGGGGTCGGTATGCAGCAACGCGCGGCCCTGGGAATCTGCGATGGCTGCATCGTAAATAGGCCGCGAGTAGCCGACGATGGACTGCAGCAGGGAATTCAGCCCGGGGTCGGTCTGCAGCGTCTCTTCAGCCGCCGCACGCATGGCCTCGGGGTCCTGTGTGTTCACGCGTGTGCTGCTCATATCCACTTCCAGCGCCTGGCGCGTGGCATCGAAGATCTGATGGGCGACCAGGTCCCCGGTTTCGTAGGCGTCGTTCAGCCCCTGGCGCACGAGCTGCGAGATGTAGACCGAGGCGAAAGCGATCACCACGGCCGTTACCAGCCCGCTTATGGCCAGCACCAGTCTCGTTCTCAGGCTAAAAAGCGGACGCATGCGCAGTCTCGATCAAGACAATCAACTAAGATCCGGCTCCTGCGCCGGCGGAGGCAGCTTCGTATTCTTTGAGTTTGTTGTGCAGGGTCTTCAGGCTGATGCCCAGTATCTCAGCTGCTTTGGTCTTGTTGTTATGGGTTGATTCCAGGGTCTTGAGGATGAGCTGGCGCTCCGCTTCTCCCACGGTGGTCCCCACACTGAGGCGAAGGGCATCAGCCGAAGCCGGGAGCGGCTGAAGCTGTTGCTTGCCGAAACCCGGCGGCAGGTGCCGCAGCTCGACCACCTTCTCGCCGGGCTCGCAAAGGATGACGGCCCGCTCCAGGACATTGCGCAGCTCGCGGACGTTCCCCGGCCAATCGTAGCGCTGCAGATCTTCCATCACCGCGTCGCCCACCAGTGCAACCTCCCGCTCGTGCTTTCGGTTCATCTCCGACAAGAGGTATTTGACGAGCTCGGGAAGATCCTCCTTGTGCTCGCGTAAGGGTGGCATCTGGATCTGAAAGACATTGAGCCGGTAATAGAGGTCCTGCCGCAGCGCGCCTTTGGCCACGGCATCTTCGGGGGCCTTATTCGTGGCAGCCAGCACCCGCACATCCACGATGGTCTCGACCTTGCTGCCCAGGCGGCGCAGCTTGCGGTCTTCCAGCACACGAAGCAGCTTGGCCTGTGTATTCACCGGCATCTCGCCGATCTCATCCAACAACAATGTGCCCTCCTCTGCCAATTCGAAGCAGCCGGCGCGACGCTCAAGCGCTCCGGTGAACGCGCCCTTCTCGTGCCCGAAGATCTCGCTCTCCATCAGCGTTTCAGGGATCGCCGAACAATTGATGGCCACAAACGGCTTGCCTTTGCGCGGGCTCAGGTCGTGGATGCTGCGCGCCACCAGTTCTTTTCCTGTACCGATCTCCCCGGTAATGAGAACGGATGCAGTGCTGGGCGCCACCATCTCGATCAATCGGAAGATGGCCTGCATCTTCCTGGATGAGCCGACCAGAGAGCCCAGAATCCCTGCATCGCGCAACTTGCGGCGCGAAACCTCAAGCTCTACCTCGGCGCCGCGCTGGCGGACGGCGTTCGAGAGGATGTTCTTCAATCGCGCCGGGTCTACAGGTTTCTGGATGAAGTCATACGCCCCACCCTTCATGGCGTCTACAGCCAGATCAACGCTGCCTTGAGCCGTCAAAAGCACTACAGCAGCTGCCTGGGGATGGGCAGCAATGCGCTCCAGCAACTCCATTCCACCCATGCGAGGCATCTTGATGTCGGTCACGACAATCGCCGGTCCCCAGGCGTTGAACTTTTCCAGGCCTTCGACGCCATCACGCGCCGTTTCAGTGCGAAAACCCCAGGAAGTGACCAGCTCGGCCAGCCCGGTGCGTTCATTCTCCTCGTCTTCGACGATCAGCACTTTTTCTGCCGTCATAGCCCTCCATGATAATGAAAAGCCCGGCGGGGAGGGCGAACCGAAGGACATGCACCCGCTAACTCTCCCCTCCGCTGTTCAAGGCGAGAAATGGTGTATCCGGCCTGTAACCCTAAGAGCTAAGAAATCCCCTTGCGCTCAATAAGGACTTGCTTGTAGAATCTTCGGTTGGCACAGGTCTGAGTTTTGTGCCAATTGACCCTATTTCCCGGACTTACAGCGGTTTTCAATTTTCAAGGTGCGATTTTTGTTGTGCAGTAATTGGTGCTGATCAAGTTGCGGAGGACTCTCATGTCATTAGCGAAAAGAATTCTGTTAGCAGCCGCTCTCGGGGCGTTCTGCGTGATCGCCGGACTGGCTGCGGCACAGGATGAGCAGCAGGTTCCCAAGTGGGAGCTGTTTGGCGGCTATTCCTGGTCTGACCCGAATGCCGTTTTGCACGTTCCACCCCCGCCGTCGTTGACGACGGGCTCTTTCCCCCTGCGTTCTCAGGTTGCCGGCTTTGGAACCTCGCTCACCTATAACTTCAACAAGGTGATCGGTCTGACCGGTGATTTCAGCGCGCACTTTGGCGGCAATCATCCTGGCATCTTCCAAAGCGGCAAGGATGATTCCAATATGTACACGTTCTCGGTGGGTCCTAAGTTCACCTATCGTGGCGAGCACTTTGCGCCGTTCATAGAGGCTCTAATCGGCTGGAACCGCCTGACGCCAGATGGTTTCGACTCCGATAACCGCTTCGGCTTCCTGGGCGGCGGCGGCGTAGACATCAACGTCACCAAGCACTGGAATGTCCGGCTGATCCAGGCGGATTACATTTATTCAACTCACCGCTATGCGCCCACCAGCCTTGCGTCCAGCACAGTGGTAAACGGCGCCCGGATCCAGTCGGGTATCGTTTACCTGTGGGGAGGCGGACCGCCTCCGCCGCCCCCGGCTGCGAGCTGCAGCGCGAGCCCGAGCTCTGTAATGGCCGGTGAGCCTGTGAAGGTCACTGCTACTCCGGCGAATTTCCCGGCGAAGGGTACGATCGCCTACGCGTGGACGAGCACCGGCGGGAAAGTTTCCGGTACCGACGCTACGACCACGGTCGACACAGCTGGGTTGGCGCCGGGCAGCTACACGGTCACGGCGAACGCCACCAGCGGCAAGAAGGCCTCGGCCACTTGCAATGCCAGCTTCACCGTGAACGAGCCTCCCAAGAATCCGCCCACAGTTTCCTGCTCAGGGAATCCATCGAGCGTGAAATCGGGCGAAAGTTCAACCATCACCGCTTCCTGCACCAGCCCTGACAATCGCTCGGTAAGCATCAGCAATTGGACGGCGAGCAGCGGGAAGATCATGGGCAGCGGCAACACAGCCACGCTGGATACCGCAGGCGCGGCCCCTGGCCCGATCGAGGTCAGCGCGACTTGCAGCGACGACCGCGGCCTGACCGCCTCGTGCTCCGCCACCGTTACGGTGGAAGCGCCCGCGGCCAAGCCAGAAGCGCGGCAGATCTGCTCGTTCGACTTCACCAACAAGGCCAAGCCGGCGCGTGTGGATAACGCCGCCAAAGCTTGCCTCGATGGCGCGGCCGACAGCTTGCTGCAAGACCCGAACGCCAAGGCGGTACTGGTCGGCGAGCAGGGCGACAAAGAGAAGCCGAAGGCGCCCAAGCTGGCTGCACAGCGTGCAGTTAACACCAAGGCCTACCTGACCTCTGGCGAAAACCAGAAGGCCATTGACGGCAGCCGCATTGAGCCGCGTACCGGCTCAGGTGGCGGCCAGAAGGTGAATGTCTGGGTCGTTCCTGAAGGTGCGACCTTCGACCAGACGGGCACCGAGGCTGTAGATGAAACCAAGGTCAAAGGACAGGCCCGAGTTGCAGCTCCTGCCAAGAAGAAGGCCAAGAAGGCAGACGCGGCGGCTCCCACCCAGTAACCGAGGTCAAACGCAACTTCTGGCCGGTTGGACAGCTCCCAACCGGCCTTTTTTCTTTCCGTGGTAACTTGGCAGATTGGGTTCCACGCCTGCACTCTATACTCTGTGGCCGCTTGATCTGAGGTATTCTGGAGCGTGTCCGCGACTCTCTCTTAAGGGAACAATGGTGATGAGAAGACCTTCTCTCTTATTGTGCGCAATGCTGGCGTTTTCGTTGTCGGCACCGGCCGCTGACTGGCTGGCGCTGGGACCCGATGGCGGCGATGCGCGGGTGCTGACCTATGACCCTCAGAACCCCGACCACATCGTGCTTGGAACCATGGCGGGCAAGCTCTTCTCTTCGACCGATGGCGGCGCCCACTGGACCCGCCTGGCGCGGCTGGGCGGCGATGACTACGTGCTCGACCGAGTCGCATTTGATCCGGCTGACTCCAACCGCATCTATGTGGCCGGGTGGAGCGTGACCGACGATGCCGGCGCATTTTTTCGCAGCAGCGACGGCGGGAAGACCTGG
>Ga0187777_10000259_pt1 | contig 40134 bp, 35 predicted proteins | sample 1015_Q2_SP5_10_M_FD_132416 | JGI IMG/M metagenome (GOLD analysis project Ga0187777, IMG submission 132416) | Tropical peat soil microbial communities from peatlands in Department of Meta, Colombia - 1015_Q2_SP5_10_MG | ecosystem: Environmental > Terrestrial > Soil > Wetlands > Peat | place... | reverse complement strand
GCCAATCGACTTGGTCGCCCTTGAAGGCTTCGAGCCCGACCGTCGAGTCGCGGAAATACTCGTAGCGGACCTGCTCGAAATTGTGGGCACCGACCGTGACGTTGAGGCCCTTGCCCCAATAGTCGGGATTCCTCTCGTAGACGATGTTGCGACCCGGCACGAAGTCGCCGATCCGGTACGGGCCGGATGAAAGCGGCGGCTCAAGCGTCGTTTGCGTGATGTCACGCTTGCGGCCCTTGGCGTCGGTGCCTTCCCACCAATGTTTCGGCAGCACCGAGAGCTGGCCGACGATCTGCGGCAATTCGCGATTGCCCGGCCCGTCGAACACGAAAGTAACGTCGCGCTCTCCCGTCTTCTCGGCTTTGGTCACGTGCCGGTAATAGGCGGCGAGCTGCGGGCTGTTGGCCTTGAAGGCATCGAGCGAGAAGATGACGTCCTCAGGTGTCACCGGACGGCCGTCTTGCCATCGCGCATTGGCGCGCAGCCGGTAGGTGACCGAGGAGCGATCGTCGGGAAAGCTGACCGATTCCGCGAGCAACCCGTACTCGGTCGATACTTCGTCGAGCGCGGCTGTGGTGAGACTCTCGTTGATGAGTTCGAGCCCGTTGGCGAGATTGCCTTTCACGCCGGCCACAACGAGATTGAAATTGTCGAAATTTCCAAACGCGATCTCGCGCACGACACCGCCCTGCGGCGCGGCCGGATTGACGTAGTCAAAGTTCTTGAAGTCCGCCGGATATTTCGGTTCGCCGAACAGCGACAGGCCATGTTTCCAGACGCGCGCCTGCGGATTTGCCTGGGCAAATGCCCTGCCGAACGGACCGAACGCGCGGGCGGCGAAAGCGGCGGAGGCGGCGCGAAGCACGATCCGGCGAGTCAATATCATTGAATATGCTCCTTGCGCCAAATGACGGTGCGCACCGATAGGCAATCGCCGCCGATTATGTCGGTTTTTCGGTCCGTCACCAGCGGCAGCGCCCGGATAACCCCCAGCTGCGATCAAGTTTCCTTGTTCGACCAGCGGCTAAAATGAAAACGGCCGGGGAATTCCCGGCCGTTTCGTGTTCATATCCCTGGCGTCACTTCTTCGGCGCATTGGCCGGCGGCGCGCCGCCCAGCCTCTGGCTTTCGCCGCCGCCCTGCAGCGCATTGTTCGCCTGCGGCTTCGGCAACGGCAGCGGGCTGTCCGAGAGCGTGTGCAGGTAGTCGATAACGTCGGCGCGTTGCTGATCGTTTTTGATGCCGGCGAACGTCATCGCCGTGCCGGAAATGTAGCCGCGCGGATCCGAGAGGAATTTGTCCAGTTCATCGAAGGTCCATTTGCCGCCCTTGGCCTTCATCGCGGACGAGAAATTGAAGCCGCGACCTTCACCGCGGTTCTCGCCGACGATGCCGTAGAGGTTGGGACCGACTCGATTCGGGCCGCCCTTCTCGAAGGTGTGGCAGGCTTGGCATTGCTTGGCCGTCGACTGCCCCTTCTCGACCGACGCCTTCGCCAGCCGTTCCGGAAGCGGCGTCTCTTGAGCGGCCTCTTTCTTCTCGCCGCCTTCGCCGGCCTTCACCGCGATGGCATAGCCGGGCTTCTTCGGTTTCTCTGGCGCAAACAGCGCGCCGGCGCCGATATTGAGCGCGAGCAGGATCAGGCACGTGCCGAGGATGGCGCCTAGGACTTTGTTGAGCTCGAAGGAATTCATCGCAAAACGGCTCCCGAAACGGGGCGGAGTGAGCACGGGACGGGGTCAGCCGCCAGGATTTGAAGCGGCGGCGGACAGATACCGGTTTGCCTCCCTTATGGCAACCCGTATAAGCGCCGCAGCCGCCGACGTAACAGCGCTTTCTGGCCGACCGCCACCGGCTGACGACCAATGTCCGACGCGATTGTTCTCATCCCGGCCCGCATGGCCTCGACCCGCCTGCCCGGCAAGCCGCTGGCCGATATTGCGGGTTTGCCGATGATCGTCCACGTGCAGCGGCGCGGCGCGGCAGCCGGGATCGGCGAGGCTGTCGTCGCCACGGATTCCGAAGCCGTGATGGCGGCGGTGGAAAAGTCCGGGGGCCGCGCCGTTATGACGCGGAGCGATCATGTTTCCGGCTCCGACCGCATCTTCGAGGCGTTGGAAGCGCTCGACCCGGAGCACCGCATTGCCTTCATCGTCAATGTCCAGGGCGACTTGCCGACCGTCGAGCCGGCCGACATTCGCGCCGCGCTCGGTCCGCTTGGCGACCCCGCCGTCGACATCACGACCTTGGCTGCCGAGATCAAGGACCAGTCCGAACTGACAAACCCGAACGTCGTAAAGGTGAAGGGCACGACCGTTTCGCCCCGGCGCATGTGCGCCTCGGTCTTCACGCGAGCGAACGCGCAAGGGCGAGGCCCGCACTATCATCACATCGGTCTCTATGCCTACAGGCGATCGGCGCTGGAACGTTTCGTCAAACTGAAGCCGTCAGCCAATGAGCAGCGAGAGCGGCTCGAACAACTGCGTGCGCTCGACAATGGCATGCGCATCGATGTGGTGATCGTGGACAGCGTGCCGCTCGGTGTTGATACGCCGGAAGAGCTTGCGAAAGCACGCAAACTGCTCGCCGGTTGACTTGGACGGCGAGGTCTGGGACGAACGCCCCGAAAAACGGTGGGTCCATGGCGAAAAAGAAGATTATTTTTCAGGGCGAGCCGGGCGCGAATTCGCATCTCGCCTGCCGCGAAGCCTATCCGGACTACGAGCCGGTGCCCTGCCCCACTTTCGAGGATTGCTTCAGCGCGCTGACGTCGGGCGATGTCGCGCTCGGGATGATTCCAATCGAGAATTCGATCGCGGGCCGTGTCGCCGACATTCACCACCTAATGCCGACGTCGAAACTGCACATCATCGCCGAGTGGTTTCTGCCGATCCGCAATCAGCTGATGGCGCCGAAAGGCGCGACGCTGAAAGGCATCAAGACAGTCGAGAGCCATGTCATGGCCCTCGGGCAATGCCGTGGCGTTATCCGGGAATTGAAGTTGAAGCCGATCGTCGCGGCCGATACTGCGGGCTCAGCGCGCGAAGTGGCCGAGAGCAAGGATGTGACGCGCGCCGCGATCGCGTCGCGCCTCGCCGCCGAAATTTACGGGCTCGACATCCTCAAGGAGAATGTCGAGGACGAAAGTCACTCGACCACACGCTTCGTCGTGCTTTCGAAGGAGAAGAAATGGGCAAAGCCCGGCAACGGTAAGGTCGTCACCACCTTCGTGTTCCGGGTGCGCAACGTGCCGGCTGCCCTCTACAAAGCGCTTGGCGGCTTCGCCACCAACGGCGTCAACATGACCAAGCTCGAAAGCTACATGGTCGGCGGCAATTTCTTCGCCACGCAATTCTATGCCGACGTCGAAGGTCATCCCGACGACCGCGCCTTGGTGTTCGCGCTCGAGGAGCTTGCCTTCTTCTCCAAGGAACTGACAGTCCTGGGCGTCTATCCCGCCCATCCCTTCCGCGACACGTTCAAGGAAGAGAAGGACTGAGCGGGGCGCTATTTCTTTTCCGATTTTGCCTTCTTCAGCTCGGCGAGCTCCTGCTGAAGCCTGGCGAGTTCGCCTTTGAGAGTCATGATCTGGGCTTTCTGCGCCGCGGCCTCGCGACCGGCCGCGTCGAGCTTAAGCTGCGTGTCGCGCGCTTGTTTCGCTAATGCCTGCTGCAAGAACTCGACGTTGCTTTGCAGGCAGCTCGTGCGCCGCTCCATCGCTTTTTCCGCGATGCAGACTTCAAGACCGCGCACATCCTGAGCAAGAACCGGCACGACCGGCCCAGCCGCGATCACCAAGACGATGAAATATTTTCGCATAGCCGCACTCTATATGAGTCGCGGACAGGCCGCCCGCTTGCCATCAACCGCGCTGCCATGCTCCCTTTGACTGTCACGCGGGGAGCATGCATGAGCCAACAGCCGACAAAGACCGCGCTGGTTACTGGCGCCGCGCGCGGCATCGGATTGGCGACTGCCAAGCGTTTTCTGGCTGACGGCTGGTGGGTCGCTCTGCTCGACATCGACGGCGACAACCTGCAACGGACGTTCAAGGCTCTTGCGAAGCCTGATGCCACGCTCGCCATCACCTGCGACGTCGCAGACCCCGCTGGCATCTCGCGGGCGGTCGATACCGTGGCGAAGATTTTCGGCCGGCTCGACGCGCTGGTGAACAACGCCGGCATCGCCATCTTCAAGCCGATCCTCGATGTGACGTACGAGGACTGGTCGCGCGTGCTGGCGGTGAACCTCACGGGCCCGTTCCTGTGCACGCAGGCGGCGGCGCCGGTAATGCGCGACGGCGGCGGCGGCGCCATCGTCAACATCACCTCGATCTCGGGCCTGCGCGCCTCGACCCTGCGCACCGCCTACGGCACGAGTAAGGCCGGCCTCGCCCATCTGACCAAACAGCAGGCTGCCGAGCTTGCCTCACTCAACATCCGCGTCAATGCGGTTGCACCGGGGCCGGTCGATACCGCAATGGCCAAGGCCGTGCATACGCCGGAGATCCGCAAGGACTACCACGACCACATGCCGCTCAATCGCTACGGGCTCGAAGAGGAACTCGCGGAGACAATCTTTTTCCTGTGCAGCGATCGCGCGAGCTACATCACCGGGCAGGTGCTGGCGGTCGACGGCGGATTCGATTCGACAGGGATCGGCTTGCCGACGCTGCGCGCGGAGAAGCGCAACAGCTGAGCGTGGCTTAGACGGCGACGCGGCTGAGGAAGTGCTCGATGCGGTGCTGCAGGCTGCTCGTCACCGCCTCGACCGACTTTGAGGCGTCGAGCACTTTATCCGCGGCTTTCTGCGACTCGACCACCGCTGCCGTGACCTCGTCAAGCACAGCGACGATTGCCTTGGCGCCGCCTGCCGCGTTCGAGAGGTTGTGCGAGATCTCATCGGTCGCGCTGTTTTGCTGCTCGACCGACAGCGCCACCGCCGACGTATAGTTGTCGATCTCGCGCATGCGCTGGGTGTTGCGGACGATCGCGTCGACCGCGATGCCAGTCGACCGCTGCACGGCCTCGATTTGCTGAGCGATCTGTTCGGTCGCCTTCGCGGTCTGCACCGCGAGCGATTTCACCTCTGAGGCGACGACGGCGAAGCCGCGGCCCGCCTCGCCGGCGCGCGCCGCCTCGATGGTGGCGTTGAGCGCCAGCAGATTGGTCTGACCGGCGATGTTGCGGATAAGATTGACCACCTCGCCGATCTCTTCGACCGTCGTGGACAATTGCGTCATCTGCTCATTGGTCGCGTGCGCCTCCTTGACCGCATGCCCGACCACGTCGGCGGCCTGCGCGACCTGCTTGCCGATTTCCGCAATCGAGACGACGAGCTCCTCCGCGGTGCTCGCGGCGGCTGCCATATTGGCCGATGCCTCGTTAGACGAACCCGCCGCACGGCCTGCCCGCGCCGAAGTAAAATGCGACGACTTCGCCAGGGCGACGGCAATCGCCTTCAGCGTCGCCGTGCTTTCGCCGACCGTCTGTAGAAGCGTCTCGGCCCCCTCCCGGAACGCGCCTATTTCAGCTTCGATTTCGGTGCGCCGACGCTCTTGCTCGACCAGCGCGGCGCCCTGACGCTCCGCCTGGATACGGTCGGTGATGTCGTCATGCGTGCCGATCCAGTACTTTCCGCCCTTGATCGGCTTATTGAGGACGGAGACGGCGCGGCCGTCCGGGGTGTTTACGATGCGGCCGGACGACTTGCCGTTGTGGACAGAGTCGATGATTTCTTGCCGGTATTTCTCAACATCGATGTCGAGCGTGCCGGCGCTGGCGCGATTTCTGATCACGTCGCGCAGCGTGGCTCCCGGCTTGATGATGTCGGGCGACAGCCCGTACATCTCGATATAGCGGTCGTTGCAGACGACGAGGCGATCGTCGGCGTCGAACATCACGACGCCTTGCGTCATGTTGTTGAGCGCAAGCGCCAGATAGAGATTTTTGTCGTCCATCCGGCTGCCGGCGAAGGCGCTGGTAAGCGCAACACCGAGGATCACCATTGCGCCACCCGCAACCACCACCGCCAGGATTTCCGGCGAGATCGAGAGCGCACCGATGGTGCGGGTCGGATCGGGCGCGATCACGACGGCGCCCATCGCCGTGAAGTGATGCGACACGATCGCCAAAGTCAGCAGAACCGCGGCGAGCGCGGCATCGCGCCGCTTGAATGAACGTACCGCGACCATCATTGCGAATGCGCCGAGCAACATGCCGAGCGTGATCGAAACTGTTACGATTCCGAGCTGCCACTCGATGAGCCCCGGAATGCTGACTGCAAACATGCCGGTGTAGTGCATCGTGGCGATGCCGCCGCCGACCAGCGCGCCGCTGACCGGCGCTGCCCAGGGGGTGTCCACATAGATCGCGACGCTCAGCGCGAAGATGACGGTGACGATTGCCGCGGCGAGCGACAGCGCCGTCAACGGAACGCTATAGGCAACGGTGATCCCCGGCTCGTAAGCCAGCATCGCCACGAAATGCGTGGCCCAGATGCCGAAGCCAGCTGCCACACCCGCGGACACGATCCAGATGGCGCGCCGGCGGCCGCAGGCCGAACGCGCGCGATTGAAAAGGTTGATCGTCGTCAGGCTGGCGAACAGGCAGACCACGGCAGCGACGCCGACGAGGCGCCAGTCGTGCTGGTCCGTAAGGCAATTGTAAATCTGAAGCATGCGGGCGCAACCGCTTCCGAAGTTCGCGGTAACATTATTCTGGAGGTATTTATGGCTCGTTAACCGTCTTAAAGCCCGCTTTGGCTAGCTTTTTGCGCGCTCCCCTTCGTAGCGCGCGACAAAGCGCGGCGACAGTTTGCGCAATCTTTCGAGATCGATCCGGCCGGAACGGGTGATGTAGCTCATGCCGAACTCGATGGGCTTGAGCTTCATGTGCTCGGCAAAATGCTCGTACCAGTCCGCGCTGCCGTTCGCCCCGGCGACCAGTTTTTCCAGGATCGGCCGCCGCGAAGCCTCGTAGGCTGCCAGAGCCTCCGGAAGACCGTGGTGCGCGGTCAGCGCCTCGTCAAGCGCAATCGCATCTTCCATCGCCAATCGCGTGCCCGAGCCGATGGAAAAATGCGCGGTGTGCAGCGCATCGCCGAGCAGGACGTATTTGCCGTGCGACCAGCGCTCGTTGTGCACGATCGGGAACTGCCGCCAGATCGAATTATTCGAGACCAACGGGTGGCCATCGAGTGTCGCGGCAAAGAGCTGCTCGCATCGCCTGCGGGTTTCAAGTTCGTCGGCCACGGCGAAGTCACCACGCGCAAACGTCTCGTCGCCCATTTCGACGACGAACGTGCTCATATCCGGCGAGTGCCGGTAATGATGTGCGTTGAACGCGCCGTCGTCGCTGTCGACAAAAGTTTGCGTCAGCGTTTCGAAGCGTTTTGTGGTGCCGAACCAGGCGAAACGATTGCTGAGCAGACGGACGCTTGCACCCAATTCCTGCACGAGGCCGCGTCGCACCAACGAATTCGCGCCGTCGGCCCCGACCACGAGGTCGGCACCGTCGAGCTCGGCCAAACTCTTCACCGGGTGCCGATAAACCGGCTCAACTCCGACCGAATGCGCGCGCGCCTGGAGCAGCCGCAGCAGATGCAGCCGCCCGACCGCAGAGAAGCCGATACCGTCGATGACGATACGCTCGCCGCGCAGCACGAGCGTGATGTCGTGCCATGTCTGCATCTGGGGGGCGATAGCCGCGAAAGTCGCCTCGTCGTCCTCGCGCAGGAACTCGAGAGCGCGATCGGAGAACACGACGCCGAAGCCGAACGTGGCGTCGGGCGCGTTCTGCTCTATGACCGTCACGTCCGCGTTGCGATTGCGGCGCTTGATCAGATAGGCGAGGTAGAGGCCGGCCGGGCCGGCACCTAGGATGACAATGCGCATCGCGCGATATTACAGACTGTTGTCTTGCGCGGCCAAGAACCGCCATGAATGATGTCCGCCATGATCGTCCTCGCCCTCACGCTCCATGTCCTGTCGGCCGTCGTCTGGGTCGGCGGCATGTTCGCGGCCTACATCTGCCTGCGGCCGGCGGCCAGGCCGCTCGAAATACCGCAACGCCTCAAGCTGTGGCGCGGCTTCTTCGCCAGATTCTTTCCCTGGGTGTGGGTATCGGCTGTGCTGCTGATGGCGAGCGGCTACTGGATGCTGTCCGTCTATTTCGGCGGCTTCCGCGGCGCACCGCCATACGTCGATGCCATGCAGGCGCTGGGCTGGGTCATGGTGCTGCTGTTCGCCGGCCTCTTCCACGGGCCGTGGCTTGCTTTCAAGCGCGCCGTCGACGCCGAGGACTGGCCCGCGGCCGGAGCCAGACTCAATCAGATCCGCCAGATCATCATGATCAACCTGCCGATCGGCTTGATCGTGGTGATCATCGGCGGCACCGGCCGCTATTGGGAATTCTAGATCGTCTGGTTGTATTCGCCGACTTCGGGGTGCTTGCGCAGCACGCCATCGACCGCCTTGAACATATCGCGCATGCGCGCTTCCGACGCCGGGCTTTCGACGACCACCACCAACTCGGGCTTGTTCGATGAGGCCCGCACCAAACCCCAGGTGCCGTCCTCGACGGTGACGCGCACGCCGTTCACGGTGACAAGCTCGCGGATCGGCTGCCCGGCTATCTTCTCGCCCTTGGCCCTGGCGACCTCGAAGTACTTCACTACCGAATCCACCACTGCGTACTTTTTCTCGTCGTCGCAGTGCGGCGACATGGTCGGCGATCCCCACGTCTTCGGCAGGGCCTTGCGCAGGTCGGCCATGCTCTTCCCCGGATTGCGGTCGAGCATATCGCACACCGACAACGCGAAAATCATGCCGTCGTCATAGCCGCGCCCGAACGGCTTGTTGAAGAAGAAGTGGCCGGATTTTTCGAAGCCGGCGATGGCGCCGAGCTCGTTGACGCGGCGCTTGATGTAGGAATGTCCAGTCTTCCAGTAATCCGCCTTCACGCCGTTTGCCTTCAGCACCGGATCGGTGAGGAAGAGCCCTGTCGATTTCACGTCGACGACGAAGGTCGCGTTCTTGTGCAGCGTCGACATGTCGCGCGCTAGCATGACGCCAACCTTGTCGGCGAAGATCTCCTCGCCCTCGTTATCGACGACACCGCAGCGGTCGCCATCGCCGTCGAAGCCAAGCGCGACGTCGGCCTTGCTGATTAGAACCGCATCGCGCATCGCGTGCAGCATCTTCATGTCTTCGGTGTTCGGATTGTAGCGTGGGAAGGTGTGGTCGAGCTCGCAGTCGAGCGGCACGACCTCGCAGCCGACCGCTTCCAGAACGCGCGGCGCGAACGCCCCGGCCGTGCCGTTGCCGCAGGCGGCGATTACCTTGAGCTTGCGCTTGAGCTTCGGCCGCTTGGTCAGGTCGGCAATGTAGCGCTCGGGAAAATTCTCGACGAACACATAGGAGCCGCCGCCCTTGAGGTCGAACGAAGCGCCGAGGACGATCTCCTTAAGCCGCTTCATCTCGACCGGCCCGAAAGTGAGCGGTCTATTCGCGCCCATCTTCACGCCGGTCCAGCCATTGTCGTTATGCGAGGCCGTGACCATGGCGACGCACGGCACGTTCAGTTCGAACTGCGCGAAATAGGCCATCGGCGTAATCGCCAGGCCAATGTCATGAACCTTACAGCCGGCCGCCATCAGGCCGGAGATCAAAGCCATCTTCACCGAGGCCGAGTAGCTGCGGAAATCGTGGCCGGTTACGATCTCCTGCTTGACGCCAAGCTCGGCGATGAGCCTGCCGAGCCCCATACCGAGCGCTTGCACGCCCATCAGGTTGATTTCTTTCTCTAGCAGCCAACGCGCGTCGTATTCGCGGAAGCCGGTCGGCTTCACCAGCGGCGAGGATTCGTAGGCATAGGTATTGGGAGATAGCGAAGCCTTTGGCGTCTGAAACATCAGGTCCTCAAATCGGCGAGCCAGCGATCAAATACCCCAACGCGACGAGCCCGCAAAGCGGTTCCGTAAGACCATTGTCAGGACTGATTTGGGCGCCGCTACTGCTCGAGCACCAGGCGGCCGTTGGCGTATTCGTAACGCCGGAGCTTGGACAGGAAGGAGACGCCAAGCAGATTCTGTGACAGCGCCTCATCCGGCAGCACCAGCGCTGGCACGTCGAACACGGCGATGTCGCCGATCTCGATTCGCGACAGTTTGGTTGGCGCCGCCTTGACCTTGCCGTTGGCCGTATTGACCACCGCCCGGTAGTCCACCGGCATCGGGCGGATGCCGAGATAGGCCGCATCGGATTCGCGCAGGATGACGAGAGAGGCGCCGGTATCGATCAGGAAGTCGAGCCGGCGGCCTTCGACCCGCGCATCGACCTTGAAGTGGCCGCGCTGGTCACTGTCGAGCACCATGCTGTGGCTCGAGCTGTAGGGCTCGGGACCGGAAGACTGCGCGGCCGGCTGCACAGCGTCGGCGCGCGGGGAGTCGTTCATCGCGCGGTCGGCGAATTTCGCCCCGTAAATGCCGGCGATGATGACGAAGGCGGCAAAGGTCAGGATTGCGCGCATACACGAAGAGTCCCACGGCGCAGGCAAAGGTCTATTAATGTCGTTGGCGGCAATGAAACAATGGTGAGGCAGTCGTTAAGCCGATGCTGCGAATTCGATTTATTGTCCGCGCGGCTTCGCGCGCCGCGTGGCCGACGCGATGAGCGGGTCGTCCGGCCAGGGATGCTTGGGGTAGCGCCCGCGCAGATCGGTCTTCACGTCGGCATAGCTGCCGCGCCAGAAGCCGGACAGATCGCGCGTGACCTGCACCGGGCGGTGCGCCGGCGACAGCAACTCGAGCACCAGCGGCACGCGACCGGCCGCAATCGTCGGGTGCGTGGCAAGGCCGAATAGTTCCTGCACCCGAATAGAGACAGTCGGCCCCTGCTCTGCCTCGTAGTCGATCGGTACGTTCGAACCGGTCGGCGCCGTGAAATGCGTCGGCGCTTCTGCGTCGAGACGCTTGCGCAGATTCCAGGGGATCAATGCATCGAGAGCCGCGGCAAGATCGTCACCACCGATCTGCGACAGCGAAGTCTTGTCGGTGAGGAACGGCGCGAGCCATTCGTCGGCCGTGCGCGCGAGCGCTTCGTCTGAAACATCGGGCCATTCATCTCCTTCGGCGCGGCGCAAGAACATCACCCGATCGCGTAATTGCAGTTGCACCTTGCTCCAGGGCAGCTTCCCGACGCCGAGGCCGGCGATGCCTTCCGCGAGCAGCCGCGCTGCATCGCTATCGGGGGACACCGGCTTGATCTGCTCAGCGAGCACGAGCGCACCGAGACGGCGCGTGCGACGGGCGCGCAACGACGCGGAGGCAGCATCGAACGCGATCGCGTCCCGATCCTCGAGGCGATCCGCGAAGCGTGCCTCGATCTCGGCTAACGTGACCGGCGCCGCCAGCACGATGCGGCTTGCCGCGGCAGCGCCTGTCAATTCGGCAACGGCCAGGAATGGCTCACGCGCGAGCGATGATGCCGGGTCGACATTGCCGCCGCGGCCGTTGGCGAGAAGGAAACCCCCTGAGCCACCGCCGCGGCTCTTGGCGACACGATCGGGGTAAGCAAGCGCCAGCAGCGCGCCAATCGACTGCTCGCCACTGCCCTTGCCGCCCGCCGTATCCGCCCATCGCTTCGCCATCGCGCGCGCCTCTTGCCCGCGAGCCGAACGGTCGCGGCGCAATTGATCGATCCGGTGTCGCAGATCGGGATCGTTGCCGCCGAGATCGCGTTCGGTCAGCACCGCTGCGATCTCGGCCGCCAGCGGGCCCACACCTTCGGCGGCGGCATCGACCACCATGCGCGCAAGGCGCGGCGGCAGCGGCAGCGCGCGGAGCTTGCGGCCTTCTTCGGTGATCCGGCCATGGCCGTCGATGGCGCCGAGCTCGGTCAGCAGCGCACGCGCCTCGCCAAGCGCGGCGACGGGCGGCGGATCGAGGAACGCGAGCTTTCCCGGATCGTTCGTGCCCCACTGCGCGAGATTGATCAGGAAGGACGACAGGTCGGCTGACAGAATTTCCGGCCGCGTATAAGGCTCCAACGAGCCGGTCTGCGGTTCGTCCCACAGCCGGTAACAGACGCCCGGCTCGGTGCGGCCGGCGCGGCCGCGGCGCTGGTCAGCTGCGGCGCGCGACACCCGCACGGTTTCAAGCCGCGTCAACCCAACGTTCGGCTCATAGCGCGGCACGCGCGACAGCCCGCTGTCGACGACGATGCGCACGCCTTCGATGGTCAACGAAGTTTCCGCAATCGACGTCGCCAGCACCACCTTGCGGCGACCCGCCGGCGCCGGTGAGATAGCGCGGTCTTGCTCCCGCGCATCGAGCGCGCCGTAGAGCGTGACGATATCGATGTTCGGCTCGCGCACGCGCTCCTTGAGCAGTGTTTCGGTGCGGCGGATTTCTCCTGCCCCAGGCAAGAACACCAACTGCGAGCCCGATTCTGCCCGCAACGCGCGCTCAACCGCATCCGCTGCCTGGTTCTCGATGCGACGACGTATGTCTCGGCCGAGATACCGCGTCTCAACCGGAAAGCTGCCGCCATGGCTTTCGACAACGGGAGCTTGACCAAGCAGTGCCGCCACGCGAGCACCGTCGAGCGTCGCCGACATCACCAAAATCTTCAGATCGTCTCGCAAGCCCTGCTGAGCATCGCGCGCCAGAGCGAGGCCGAGATCGGCGTCGAGCGAGCGCTCGTGGAATTCGTCAAACAGCACCGCCGCGATGCCGTCGAGCGAAGGGTCGTCGAGGATAAGGCGGGTAAAAACGCCCTCGGTGACCACTTCGATACGCGTTCGCTTAGAAACCTCCGAGCCAAACCGCACACGCAAACCAACGGCGTCGCCGACTTGCTCGCCCAAGGTCGCGGCCATGCGCGCTGCCGCCGCGCGCGCGGCGAGCCGCCGCGGCTCGAGCACCATGATCTTCTTGTCCTTCGCCCATGGCTCATCAAGCAGCACCAGCGGCACGCGCGTGGTCTTGCCGGCGCCAGGCGGCGCCACCAAAACGGTGCAATTGCTCACGGCCAGGGCGGCGGTGAGCCGCGGCAGAGCCTCGTCGATCGGAAGTTGGGTAGCGAAATCGCGCATTGTCGTCGTCATCCGCGCACGGAATGCCCATGAACTACGGAAGATACCGGAATAGCGACGTGGATGATGACTTATGTCCCCCGCTCACCGCGGGGGACGGCAACTTTTGTTGAACGATCTCAGCGCGATCATTTTCTTGGCCGCCCCACGCTCTCATAGGCAAAACCCGCTCGCGCCACTTCATCGGCCCGGTAGATGTTGCGCAGGTCGACGAGGACAGGACGCTCCATCACCGTTTTGAGGCGCTCAAAATCAAGCGCGCGGAACTGCTCCCATTCGGTGACGATCACCAAGGCGGAGGCGTCCTTGGCGCAATCATAGGCATCCCGGCAAAAGGCGACGTTGCTGAGCAAGGGCTTGGCCTGCTCCATGCCGGCCGGATCGTAGGCGCGTACCTTGGCACCCATGTCCTTTAGCGCCGTAATCAGCGGGATAGACGGCGACTCGCGCATGTCGTCTGTGTTCGGCTTGAAAGTAAGTCCGAGAATGGCCACGGTCTTGCCGCGCAGCTCGCCACCAAGCGCGTGCGCAACCTTGCGCGCCATCGCGCGCTTGCGCGTGTCGTTCACAGTAACGACGGCCTCGATCACGCGAAGCGGCGAGTCATTGTCCTGGCCGGTCTTCAGCAGCGCTAGCGTGTCCTTCGGAAAGCACGAGCCTCCGAAGCCAGGGCCCGCGTGCAGGAACTTGCCACCAATGCGGTTATCGAGTCCGATACCGCGCGCGACCTCCTGCACGTCGGCGCCGACTTTCTCCGCCAGATCGGCGATCTCGTTGATGAAAGTGATTTTTGTCGCGAGGAAGGCGTTGGCCGCGTACTTGATCAACTCGGCGGTGCGGCGGTCGGTGAACATCAACGGCGCGCGGTTGAGATAGAGCGGGCGGTAAAGTTCGCTCATCACCTCGCGGGCTCGCGGATCCTCCGCACCGATGACGATCCGGTCCGGATGCTTGAAGTCGCGGATCGCGGCGCCTTCACGCAGGAATTCCGGGTTCGACACCACGGCAAATTCGGCGTCGGGCCGCGCTTCCTTGATGATGCGTTCGACCTCGTCGCCGGTTCCGACCGGTACCGTCGATTTGGTGATCACCGCGGTAAAGCCGTCGAGCGCGCGTGCAATCTCGCGCGCCGCTTCATGAACGAAGGTCAGGTCTGCGTGCCCATCACCGCGCCGCGACGGCGTCCCAACAGCGATGAACACGGCGTCGGCTGCCTGAACCGCGGGGCCAAGCTCCGTGGTGAACTTCAGTCGTCCGCCGCGCGCGTTGACGGCGACGAGATCGTTCAGCCCCGGCTCGTAGATCGGCATCTCGCCGCGTTCGAGCGCGGCGATCTTGCCTTTGTCCTTGTCGACGCAGGTCACTTCGTGACCGAAGTCGGCAAAGCAGGCCCCGGAAACGAGGCCGACATAGCCGGTGCCGATCATGGCAACGCGCATTAGGGATCCATCACGAAGTTAAAGATGCGGCGTCCTCATAGCAGAGGCAGCCTTATGTGGCGAGAGCATGAACTCCGTTCGGAAACGTTGCGATAAATGGGGCAGTAATGATTCACAGCCGCATGCGCATGCATTGATAAAAGCCATCGGTCAGCCCACATTGCCGCTATGCCAGCCCCCGCAAAAGCCAAGAAGACAGTGCCCAAAGCGCCACCCGCCCCGAAACCCGCCAAGACCACGCCTATCCCGGCGGGAGCCGGCGCGCGGCCGCTCAAAAAGGGCGACCACGTCTTCCTGGTTGACGGCTCCGGATACATCTTCCGCGCCTACCATGCGATCCGCTTCGAGCCGCGCACGCCTGAGGGCGTTCACGTGAACGCCGTTTACGGCTTCTGCGCGATGCTGTGGAAGCTGCTGGCCGAAATGAAGGCAGAGGACCGGCCGACACATCTCGCGGTGATCTTCGACAAGTCGGAGAAGACGTTCCGCACCGAGATGTATAAGGAGTACAAGGCGCATCGCCCGCCTCCGCCCGACGATCTGATTCCACAATTTCCGCTGATCCGCGAGGCAGTCCGCGCGTTCCAGCTTCCCTGCCTCGAGAAGGCCGGTTACGAAGCTGACGACCTAATCGCCACCTATGCACGGCTCGCCTGCGAAGCTGGCGCCACCGCCACCATCGTGTCGTCCGACAAGGACCTCATGCAGCTCGTGAACGACTGCGTGGTTATGTACGACACCATGAAGGACAAGCGCATCGGAATTCCCGAGGTCATCGAGAAATTCGGCGTCGGTCCAGACAAAGTCATCGAAGTGCAGGCTCTGATCGGCGATTCCTCTGACAATGTTCCCGGCGTGCCAGGCATCGGACCGAAGACCGCGGCTGAGCTGATTACCCAATACAGCGACCTTGAGACGCTGCTCAGCCGCGTCAAGGAGATCAAGCAGGAGAGGCGGCGACAGAGCTTGATCGACAATGCCGAGGCGGCGCGCATCTCCAAGAAGCTTGTCACGCTCGACGACAAGGTGCCGCTCGACGTTTCGATCGAAGAACTCGGCGTGCACGAGCCCGACTACAAGCACCTGATCGCGTTTCTCAAGAAGATGGGCTTCAAAACACTGACGCAGCGCGTTGCTGACGCGGCGCATGTCGACGCGTCCGCCGTCGAGACCGATGTAGGCAATTCCGCAGCACCTGCCGCCGCCGCTCCTTCGGGGCGGCAAGGTCAGCTTCCACTGCTCGCGCCGGAGAATGGCAAAAGACCGGCGGCGGCCACCGGGACGGCGCTTACGCCCGTGTCGCTCGCGCAGCGGCGTATCGAAGCGTTGCGGAGCGCGAAGATCGACGCCGCCGAATACGGGACCATCGACACCCTCGCCGATCTCAAACGCTGGGTCGCCCGGGCATACGACACAGGCATCCTGGCGCTTAAAACCGAGACCAGCAGCCTCGATCCGATGCAGACCGCGCTATGCGGCATCGCGTTGGCGGTGGCGCCAAACGAAGCCGCCTATCTGCCGCTCGGCCATCGCGAGGCAAACGAGGGCGAGACCGACGGGTTGTTCGCGGCCAAGCTCTGCAAAGGACAGGTCGCTGAGAAAGATGCCTTCGCCGCGCTCAAGGACGTTCTCGAAAACGAGAGCGTCGTAAAAATCGGCCACGACGTGAAACGTGACTGGCTGGTGCTTGCTGGCCGCGGCATCCGCCTCGGCACAACGGATGACGTCATGCTGATGTCCTACGTGCTCGACGCCGGCAAAGGCAGCCACGACATGGGCGGGCTCGTCAGCCGTTATTTCGGCCGGGGCCCTTCGCGTTTCAACGATGTCAAGTATAAAGAGAAAGCGCTGTTTACGCCGGAAGCGACGCCGATCGCCCGAGTTGCGGGCTATGCTGCCGAGGATGCCGACGTCGTCCTGCGGCTGTGGGGCGCGCTCAAACCGCGCATGGCGGCAGAGAAGGTCGTCAGCGTCTACGAGACACTCGAACGGCCGATGCCGTGCGTGCTTGCGCGCATGGAAGAACGCGGCATTTCCATTGATCGGTCTGTGCTCTCGCAGCTTTCTAATGAGTTTGGCAAGAAGCAAGTCGCGCTCGAGGGCGAAATCAACAAGATCGCCGGCACACAGGTCAATGTCGGGTCACCCAAACAGCTCGGGGACATTCTGTTCGGCAAGATGGGCTTGCCCGGCGGCAGCAAGACCAAGACCGGGCAATGGTCGACGACCGCACGCGAGCTTGAAGACCTCGCCGAACAGGGCCATGAGCTGCCCCACAAGATTCTCGACTGGCGGCAGGTATCGAAGCTGCGCTCAACCTATACCGAGGCGCTGCCGAATTACGTCAATCCGAAGACGCATCGCGTGCACACATCCTACGCACTCGCATCAACCTCGACAGGACGCTTGTCGTCGTCCGAGCCCAATCTACAGAACATCCCGATCCGCACCGACGATGGCCGCAAAATCCGCCGTGCCTTTGTTGCCTCGCCAGGCATGAAGCTCGTCTCGGCCGACTATTCGCAGATCGAATTGCGCCTTTTGTCGGAGGTCGCCGAAGTGCCGACGCTGCGGAAGGCGTTCCAGGACGGCGTCGATATTCACGCCATGACTGCGTCGGAAATGTTTGGCGTCCCGGTCAAGAACATGCCGGCCGAAATCCGCCGACGCGCCAAGGCAATCAACTTTGGCATCATTTATGGCATCTCAGCCTTCGGCCTCGCGGCACAGCTCGGCATCGATGGGAAGGAAGCCGGCGCTTATATCAAAAAGTACTTCGAGCGCTTCCCCGGCATCCGCGACTACATGGACGAGACGCGCGAATTCTGCCGCGAACACGGCTACGTGCTAACGCTATTCGGCCGCAAGTGCCACTACCCCGACATCAAGGCCAGCAATCCGTCGATCCGTTCATTCAACGAGCGCGCGGCGATCAATGCCCGCCTGCAAGGCTCGGCGGCCGACATCATCCGCCGCGCCATGATCCACATTGAGCCGGCGCTGGCGAAGGACAAGCTCAGCGCCAAGATGCTGCTGCAGGTGCACGATGAATTAATCTTCGAAGTGCCGGAGAAAGAAGTCGAGCGCACGCTGCCGGTAATCAAGAGCGTGATGCAGAGCGCACCGCACCCCGCGGTGTCGCTGCACGTGCCGCTGCAGGTCGACGCCCGTGCTGCCGGCAACTGGGACGAGGCGCACTAGCAACAGCTTTACGGGACGACCGCAAAAAACAGGAAGGCCGCGAAGATCGCGAGGTGCACGAGACCTTGCAGCACGGTGGTGCGGCCGGTGCCCAACGTGATGATGCCGAGCAGCAGCGTGAGAAGCAAAAGCACCACGTCCTTCTGATCGAGGCCCAGCGTCAGCGGGCGGTTCGTTGTGATTGAAACGAGCGCGACGGTCGGGATCGTCAGCCCGATGCTGGCGAGCGCCGAACCAAGCGCCAGATTCAGGCTGGTCTGCACGCGGTTGGCCTGCGCCGCCTTAACCGCGGCCATGCCCTCGGGTAACAGTACCAATCCGGCGATGACGATGCCGACGGCCGCCGGCGGAGCGCCAAGCGAAGCGATACCGGCCTCCACGGCCGGCGTCAGGGCGTTGGCCAGCCCAACGACGGCGACAAGCGCAACGAGCAGCAAGCCGAGGCTGGCCAAGGCGGTCGCGTTCGACGGCGGCGGCAAATGCGATTCCTCGCTGCCGCCAGCCGGAAGGAAATAGTCGCGATGGCGCACGGTCTGGATAAAAATGAAGGCACCGTAGAGCACCAGCGACACGACGCCGGCGAAGACGAGCTGTGGCGGGCTGAAGTACGGGCCGGGCGCGGTCGTCGCCACATTCGGCAGCACCAGCGTGAGGATAGTGAGCGCGGCCAGCACAGCCAAGGCGGCGCTCGCCCCTTGAATCTGGAAGCCCTGCTCGCGGTACTGGGCAGCGCCCCAGAGCAAGCACAGGCCGACGATGCCGTTGCATACGATCATGACAGCGGCAAACACGGTATCGCGCGCAAGCTCGGCCTTGCCCGTCGGCGCTGCGATCATCACCGAGACGATCAATGCGACCTCGATGATCGTGACGGCGACCGCGAGGACGATGGTGCCGAAGGGCTCTCCCGTGCGGTGCGCCACCACCTCGGCGTGATAAACGGCGGCAAAGACCGTGGCGGTCAGCAGAAAGCCCGCGACCGGCGCGACAAGGCCGGGGGCTAACGGCTTCGCCACCAGGGCCACCCATGCCAGCAGAGGCCAGGTCCATGCCCACCACGGCATCGACAGAGGCTCGCGGCCGGCTATGCCCCCCGATTTGCGGCGAGTTTTGACCGCGCGTGTCACCTGCGCTTCCGCCCGCGGGCTTTCTTCTTGCCGCCGCGCTTTGCGGGCGCCGCCTTCGCGGCCTTCGCCGGCAGCACCGCGATCGCTTCGATCTCAAACAGGCCGCCCGGACGCGCAAGCGCCGGCACGCCTATGGTGGTCGAGGCCGGCGGCGCGCTCGCGTTGAGGTAGCGGTCGCGCACCTCGCGGAAAGCCGCCATGTTGCCCTGGATATCGACGAGGAAATTGTTGATCTTGACGACATCGCTCCAGCGCGCACCCGCGGCTTTGAGTGCCAAGGTCATATTGTCGAATGCCTGCATGCATTGCGCGCGGAAATCGCCGGGCGCGCCGACAAACCTGTTCTCCATGTCGAGGCCTAGTTGGCCGGCGAAATAGATCAGCCGGTTCGGTCCTGTCGCCTCGACGACGTAAGAGTAGCCCGGAGGCTTGGCGAGCGTGTTGGGATTGCTAAAGCGCAGATTGGCTCCCATGAGAACCTCTGTCAGTTTTTTCGGGACCGCTTGGACTTAATTTCCTGCATCAGCCCGAGCCGTTCGCCCAGCCATCGCGTGGTGGGCGCCTGGATCAGGATTGTCATCAGGATGGCGATAAACGTGACGGACGCGATGATCTGCGCGCCCGGCGCCTTCATGCCGAGCAACAAGCCCGCAAGCGCGGCCGGGATAACGCCCGTCTCTCGCGTCCAGCACATGAACAACATCTCATTGAAGCTCCATTTGGCGCGACGGTCGGGCAGCGCGCACACAAACACGGTGACCGGCCGAGCAACGAGCATGAAGATTGCGACCACGGCGACACCGTGGATCCAATACTGGCCGATCAGGCCGAAATCGACCTGGGCGCCGAGCAGGATAAAGATGAACAAACGCATGATGAACGCGGTCGTCAAGACGAACTCGTCGAGGCGCTTCTGCTCGGCCGCGCTCATCTTGAAGCCGAACTCATCTTTGTTGCCGAGCACGATACCGAAGACGAACACGGCCATGAAGCCGCTCGCCTGCAAACCATCTGCGGCGAAATAGGCGCCGATCACGGCAACCAAAGTTACCACCGGTGCGTATTCGGCGAGGAACGCCCAGCGCTCATGCGCAATCAACGCTGCCGCCAAGTAACCAAGCATAAGTCCGGCAACGATGCCAATGACAGTTTGCTTGAGCAGATCAAATAGAGATGTCGCGACGGAAAGGCTGCTTGTGCCCATCGCCACTGACAATACGCCGATGGTGACGATTGCGCCCATGGCATCGTTGAACGCCGACTCGCTCATCACAGTCTGCGCGACGCGGTCGCGAATCTTCACCTGCCGGAAGATCGGCACTAACGTCGCCGGATCGGTCGAGGCGAGAACGGCACCCATCAGTAATGCCACGATCCACGGCAGACCCATCACGGCGTGCGCGGCGGCGCCTGTGATCGCTCCGGTGATGAGGACGCCCACTGTGGCGATGACGACAATTGTGATCCACACCTGTTTCAAGACGTTGAGGCGTAGCGAAGCACCGCCATCGAACAAGATGTAGCTCGCGCCGAACAGCAGGATGATCTGATACAGCGCTGAGTCGGCCCGAATGTTGATTAGCCCCGCGCCCGCCGGGCCAATCACGATACCAGCAATAAGGAAGATGGCGACGTCGGGAATCCTGCAGCGCTGGGCGATAAAGCCGGTCACGATGCCGACCATCATGATCAAGGCGCCGGAAAGCAGCGTGTGCTTGGCAAGCTCGATTGCAGACGGCGCTTCCATGTCTCACGATCCGGCAACAAGTGGCACGCCGGCCCTATCCGGCGCGGGCGATGCTGCACGAGCCCTTTTGAAAGCTCAAGGGTGCTGCAACTTTCGACGGCAATGCACGTTTATCCGGTGCAGCGAAGCCGGGAGTGACCCATGCCTGCCCGGGACGTCGTGCGCGTGTCGGCCGCAATTGTGTTGTGCGCCGGCCATGACCAGTTCGGCCTTGCTCACATCGATGCCGGCAACGATCCGACGCTGCGGCCAGGTGACGTCGTATCGACGGCAACCGGCATGGTCGCCTTCACCGGCCGTAAGAACGAGACCGCGCAATTCGCGCCGGCCGGCAACTACCCGCATTTCTCCAAGGAATATCGGAGCCGGTTGTCGGCGATGGAAAACGCCCGCCGCTGATTTCCTTACAAAAATTGGTCTTAACGCTGCCTGCTGAATCGCGCTTGACGAAGACCGCGCGTAAGGCAGATTGACGCCTCCATCATCAAATGAGGCGAGCCTGATGCGCGAGACGTCATTGAAATGGGCGGCAATGCTGCTGGCAACCTTGCTGGCTGCTCCGGCGATTGCAGCACCGCGCTGCCAGAACACCGCGAACTTCGACCGCTGGCTTGCCGACTTCAAAAAAGACGCGCTTGCGCAAGGCATTTCGCCAAAGGTGCTGGCTGAAGCCGCACCCGACCTGACATTCGATCCGCAGATCATCCGACGCGATCAGGGCCAGGCGGTGTTCAACCTCACCTTCCTGCAATTCTCCGACCGCCTCATCTCGAAAAACCGGATGGACAACGGCGAAGCCGCTCTGAAAAAGAACGCCGCCGTGTTCGCGCGCGTGGAAAAACAATACGGCGTGCCGGCGCCGGTACTCACCGCGTTCTGGGGACTTGAGAGCGACTTCGGCAAGATGTTCGGCAACTACCGCATCCTGCGCGCGCTTACCACTCTCGCCTACGACTGCCGCCGGCCCGACTTCTTCCGCCAGCAACTGCTCGACGCGCTGCGCATCGTGCAGTCAGGCGACCAGACCATCGGCGACATGGTCGGTGACTGGGCCGGCGAATTCGGCGGCATGCAGTTCACCGCGTCCGACTATCTCAAGAACGCGGTCGACTTCGACGGCGACGGCCGTCGCGACCTCATCCGCAGCGTGCCCGACACGCTCGCCTCGGCTGCGAATTTCCTCGTGACGCTCGGCTGGCGGCGCGGCGAGCCCTGGCTTCAGGAAGTGCGAGTGCCGCAAAACCTGAAATGGGAAGAAGCCGACGTGAATATCCAGCACCCGGTGTCGGAATGGGCGGCATGGGGCGTAAAGCCCGTCTACGGCAAGCTGCCGAACGGCGATCTGTCCGCCGCGCTGTTGCTGCCGATGGGCCGACACGGACCGGCGTTCCTTGCCTATCCGAACTTCAAGGCGTTCCTCGGCTGGAATTCGGCCTTCGTCTATTCGACGACGGTCGCCTATTTCGCCTCGCGGCTTGCCGGAGCGCCGGTGGTCGACCACAGCGCGGCCACCGCGGTGCCGACTTTGTCGACCGAGCAGATGATGGAATTGCAGCGCCTGCTGGCCAAGCAGGGCTATGACGTCGGCGAGCCCGACGGAAAACTCGGCAATGCAACGCGAACCGCGGTGAAGAAAGCCCAAATCAAGGCCGGTCTCCCGGCCGATTCCTGGCCAACCTCGGAGCTGATCGCGCGCCTGCGCGGCAGCTGATCAAACAGTTTTCTGGCGCAGCGACAACGGCCGCCCCAAGCGGCCGTTGTCGTTTTTGCAGTCGCGCAGGGTCAACGCAGGGCCGCCGACATGGAGGAAAGTTCATCCACGATCACAAACGCCTGATAGCCCGCCGGATTGGAACCGCACGTGCGTTCATTGGGTTGGGCGGAGTTCGGCGGGTGTGGAGGATGGACATGACACGATTTCCGGCTCAATTCGCGGTCCTGCTGGCGCTGACCGCGAGCGTGGCTACGATGCCACTGACTGCGAGCGCAGAAGACAAGAAAGCAGCGGCGCCGGCGGCAAAGCCTACCGCGCCGGCTGCACGTCCGACGCCGGCTGCGCACCCTGCGCCCGCCCGACCAGCCGCACCGCCTCGACCGGCGGCCGCAGCCCGACCACCGGCGCCTCAAGTTCACGCGGCGCCGTCGCGTCCAGTGCAACGGTCGATGACCGTTCACTCCGCGTCACAGCGCCCGGCATCTGCCGTGGTCCGTAGCGTCAATCGCGCCGCGTCGACGAATACAAGCCGCAGCGCCAACCGCGCAGTGCAGCATCAGGAACGCGCGGCGCGCCGCATGGCAACCCAGACGCCCGTCAAAGCGACGCCGCAGGCAGCATCCAAGGCCACGCCAAATACCGCGGCTGCGACGCAGCAGACGACGCGCCAGCAGCAGCGTGCGGAGCGTGCGCAGCGCCGGCAGGAGGCTCGCGAGCTGCGCAACACGCCGCGCGGCCAGCGCGCCGCCAAGCGCGAGGAAATCCGCAACGCGCGCGAACTGCGTGCGCAGCAACGTCAACAGGCGAACCGGCCGAACGCTGCGGCGACGACGGGGTCGGCACCCGCCAACGCCACGACAACGCGAGCGCAGCGGCGCGCAGCGCGTCTTGCCGCACGCGGCATTACGCCGGTGACTGCGCAAGCGGCGCGTAACGGCCGCTTCGCCTCACAGTTTGCGACAACCGCCAATGCCCGAAACAGCGGACGCTGGCACGGCCGCGATGCGCGCTATGCGTGGCGCCACGGCTGGCTCGCGGGCTTTGTCCCTTGGTACGGCCCGGTGTTCTGGCCCTACGCCTATTCCGACATCTTCGACTACGCGTTCTGGCCGTACGGCTACGACGACGGCTTCTGGGACTATGCCTATGACGACTTCATCGACGGCGTGTTCTGGGGCGGCGATGGCGCGCCGGCAGAGTACGCCTACGCTTCACCGCCACCGCCGCAGGCGAATTATGCGACTGTGCGCACGCTGTGCAGTCAACCCGGCAGCGGCGTCACGGCGTGGCCGTTCGCCGACATCAAGCGCAAGGTCGGCCTGAACGAAGAGCAGAAGGGCTTGCTCGGCGATATGCGGAAGGCCGCCGATGAGGCTGCCGCCGTGTTCAAGACGTCGTGCCCCGCGGACAACGCCTTCCCGCTGACGCCGCCGGGACGTCTGCAGGCGATGACGTCGCGGCTCCAGGCGACATTGCAAGCGGTCGACACCGTGCGGCCTGCGCTCGAGAAGTTCTACGGCTCGCTCAGCGATGAGCAGAAGGAGCGGTTCAACGAGCTCGGCCCGAGCGGCAAGGCCAACAACGCCGAGGCGAAGGCCGCGTTGCCGACCGACGCCAAGGCGTGCAGCGAGGCCAAGCCCGGTCTGACCAACCTGCCGATCGAACGCATCAGCGAGTCAGTCGACACGACCGACGAGCAGGACGCGCTGCTGACGAAGCTGAGCGATGCGATGGACAACGCGGTGTCGATCCTGCAATCGGCCTGTCCCGAGGAAGCTCCGCTGACGCCGCCGGGCCGTCTCGAGGCGATGGAGAAGCGGCTGCAGGCGATGATCGATGCAGCCAATGCCGTGAAGCCGGCGCTCACCGACTTCTACGCAGCGCTGTCGCCCGAGCAGAAGGCGCGCTTCAACCAGATCGGCAAGGATGTGGCGTCGAAGGAGTAAGCGTCGCGGCTAAGGTAATACAGGAGGCCGGTAGCGACGCCGGCCCTCTGCTTTAGGCGACGCGCCTTTCGGCCTTGGCGAACCTGCTCAGGCCAAGCCATTTCTCGAGGTCGTGCTCGAGCTCGCGGCTGCCGGTCACGGCGAGCTTGCCGTCCTTTTTTGCGCGCGGGATGGTGGTGTAGCCCATCCAGATCTCGGTCATCGTGCGCAGATCGGTAACGAGAAACAGGTCGACGTCGAAGCCGGGATCGACCGAGCACAAATCGACGCCCTTGCCCGATTGCGCGATGAGCCACCAGTTGCGCTTGTTCTCCGGCAGGTCGGACATGATCACCTGGATCGTGTTGCGGCCGCGCGGCATCGACTTAGGCGCGATGTTGCGCCGCATGTCCCACATCAGAAGGTCCGGGTCGAGATTGCGGAGCGACGTCTGCGTCGTGATCCACTTGTGGCCCCACAGACCGATGCTCTCGACGATCGGCCTGAGCTCGCGGCCGGCGAGCGTCAGGGTGTATTCGTAAAGGTCCGGACCGCCGGCGGCCTTCGCGCGCCGCACGATGCCAGCCGCTTCGAGATCCTTGAGGCGCTTCGACAGCAGCGCCGGTGACATGCGCGGAACGCCGCGCCGCAATTCGTTGAACCGCGTCGAGCCGCACATCAGCTCGCGCAGTACGATCGGCGTCCATCGCGTGCACAGAATTTCGGATGCCATCGCGACGGGACAGAACTGGTTGTAGCCGCCATCGGTCATGGTGGTGCCTCCGGATATCGGGATGGTCCGATTTAGCCCCCGACAGCGTCCCCGACTAGTTCAGATTCTGTATCGGTTAAATTCATTTCGTGAACTAGTCCCGCCATGGACCGGCGTGAGAAGCCCCCGTCAACGCACGAGATTGGCTCGAAAGCGTGAGTAAAAATCGAAAGGATATGATCATGCCGTTGGTCGACATCCAACTGATCGAAGGCGTCTTCGACAAGGCCCAGAAGCAGGAGCTGATCCGCAAGGTCACCGATGCGGTCGTCGCCGTTGAAGGCGAATCCCTGCGCAACGTTACCTGGGTCCGCGTGCTCGAAGTGGCGAGCGGCGAATGGGGCATCGGCGGTAAGGGTCTGACCGCCGCCGACGTCAAGGCTATGCAGCACAGCGCCCACTAGCCGAAGCACAAATCAGAAGGCGGCCCGCGCGGCCGCCTTTTCCATTTTCAGATCAACTCTCAGTGCGGCGTGGAGCCATCTACGGAGAAGTCACGCCCAGCGCTGACGCCGCCACCGCCGATTTCCATCGCCCAGTAGCGCCGGCCGCTCTTCGACACCGCCGACGCAACCGCCTGGCAGCCGCCGATCGCCATGTTGGCGCGATGGTGCGACGACTGCGTCCAGGCGCGCCGCGCACAGGCTTCATCAGCGCAGCCGACGGCGACATTTTCCGCGGAAGCGCCCGCCGCACCGCGGCGTTTAAAGCCCGCATGGTCGAGGCTGTTGCGGCGCGCCATGTCGTTGGCGTGCTGCTGCGCGAGGGCATAAAGCTGCGAACAGTCGGCGTGGACCGCGCGTGCGCCGAAGCCGCTCATGAGAGCGAGCGCAGCACAAAGCGAAATCGTTCGCAGCGACATGCCAGAACCCGTGTCTGGCGTCACGAGAACCGACTACTCCGCGGCGATCCGCACTTCCGGAGCCGCCGCCTTGATGTCGGGCGTGACGTGCTTCTCGAACTTGGCGAAGTTCTTCTGGAACATGCCGACCAGCGCACGCGCGGTCTTGTCGAACTCGGCCTTGTTCTTCCAGGTTTTGATCGGATTCAACAGATGCGGCTCGACGCCTTTGACTGACGTCGGCACCGAGAAGCCGAAATAGGCATCGGTGCGGAAGTCGGCGTCCTTGAGCGAACCGTTGAGCGCGGCCGTGACCAGCGTGCGGGTTGCCTTGATCGGCATGCGCCGGCCCTCGCCGTATTTGCCGCCGGTCCACCCGGAGTTCACCAGCCAGACGTCGACCTTGTGCTTGTTGATGTACTCTTTGAGCAGGTCGGCATAGACCGCCGGATGACGCGGCAGGAACGGCGCACCGAAGCAGGTCGAGAATTCGGGTTCGACGCCGACGAGACCCTTTTCAGTGCCAGCCACCTTCGCGGTGTAGCCTGACAGGAAGTGATACATCGCCTGGTTGGCATCGAGCTTGGCGACGGGCGGCATAACGCCGTAAGCGTCGGCGGTCAGGAAGATGATGTTCTTCGGATGACCGGCGCGTCCGCTGCGCGACGCGTTCGGGATGAAGTCGAGCGGATAGGCTGAACGCGTGTTCTCGGTCTTGGAGCCGTCGTCGTAATCCGGGATGCGCGTGTAGGCATCGTAGACCACGTTCTCGAGCACGGCACCGAAACGGTTGGTGGCGTCCCAGATCATCGGCTCGGCTTCTTTGGAGAGCTTGATGGTCTTGGCGTAGCAACCGCCTTCGAAATTGAAGATGCCGTCCGGACCCCAGCCGGTCTCGTCGTCGCCGATCAGGATACGATGTGGGTCGGCCGACAGAGTCGTTTTGCCGGTACCGGAGAGGCCGAAGAACAGCGCGCTCTCGCCCTCGTGGCTGACGTTCGCCGAGCAGTGCATCGGCACGACATTCTGCGCCGGCAGATAGAAATTGAGTGTTGTGAACACCGACTTCTTCATCTCGCCGGCATAAGAAGAGCCGCAGATCAAGACGATCTTACGGGTGAAGTCGATCGCCACCATTGTGTCGGAGCCTTCACGGCCGCCGTGACGCTTGGCGTCCGGCTTGAATGACGGCAGATCGACGATGGTGAGTTCGGGAACAAATTTATCGAGCTCGGCGCGCCCGGGGCGGATCAGCAGCTGGCGAATGAACAGCGAGTGCCAGGCGTATTCGGTGAAGACGCGGGTCTTGATCCGGTATTTCGGATCGGCGCCGCCGTAGAGATCCTGCGCGAACAGCTTCTTGCCTTTGCAATGCGCGAGAAAGTCGGCGAGCAGCGCGTCGAAGTTCTCCTTCGACATCTTGCGATTGCCGTCCCACCACACGGAGTCGCGCGTGAGATCGTCGACGACGGTATGCTTGTCCTTGGGCGAACGGCCAGTGTGATGGCCCGTGAAGGCAGATAGCGCGCCGCCCGCGACGATGTGCGCTTCGCCGCCTGAAATCGAGTGTTCGTAGAGGGGCGCTTCCGTGAGATTCCAATGAACCGCGCCGAGGTCTTTGAAGCCGAATTTGTCGGCGCCGTAGGCGCTGTTACGCACTCCAGATTCTTGCACGCAATGCCTCCCAGACACACACGCGGCCGCCGAACCCAAATCCCCTCGCGGCCATGCGACCTTAGTATAGCCCCTCGCTTTGAAGGCCGCGACCATAGTCACCAAGCCCCTCAAAGCCAAGAAAAATTGCCATGCAGTGGCCGCAGGCTACATTGCGCTGCATCAATATTCTTCGCGAAGCTGCGACCAATTGCAGCCTCATTAACCACCCCGGCAGGCAAGTGGTTTCAGCCGGCCGCGCGTGCGTTGTCCGCGAGGTTCTTGAGCACCGCACGAAGGGGCCCGGGTCCAGTGACGCGTTCCGGAAACGCGAGCCGAAGCGCCATACGTCCGGACTGGAGTTCGATCCCTTCGGGGTCGATCCCGGTGCAGCGCCAATTGCCGTCGGGGCCACCCAGCAGTTTGGTGGCGTAGAGCCGGCAGGCTTCGGCGTGATCGGCATTCACGTGCGCGATTGCCTCAGCTTCTGCAGCGAGCAACGCCTCGGCACCAGCCGTGTCGGTAAGGATGTCGCCGGCGGCAAGGTCAACGATGCGGCCAAAGCCTGCGACAAGATGTGCGCGGCCGATCGTCATCCGGTAGAACGCGAAATCGGCAAAGCCCGCATACACCTCCGCGTCCGGATGCCGTCGCAAATATGCGGCGCGTGCAGAGTCATCCGTGGTCGGTGCAAGCGACCCCATCAGCATCACGCGCGCGCCTTGCAGCGGATCGCCGTCTTTGCGTTCGTCGAGCATCAGCGACACGCGCGGATCGGCGAGTACATTCTTGGTGTGCAGTGCGAGTTTCGACAGCAACAGCAGCGGCGCACTGTCCGGCATCGTCGCAACGTTGACCAGTGAGCAGTAAGGATCGCCGCAATCGGCCATCAGCGTCGCCAACGCGCCGCTTCGACCTTCACGAAGCAGCTTTTTGGCCGCCGAACGGGCATCAAATGGGGCGTCAGGCTTCATTGCCGCTTCGTCCGTTAACGATATTCGGACCAGCCCAGGTTCTTTCGCCCGCTGCCCTTGTAATCCCTAGAGAATCACATAGTTGTTGCAAAGAGGTCACAATTCAGCCCCCGTTTGTGGGGTTCAAAACGCGCGGGACGTCAGGCCAAGAGGGGCTCATGCCAACAATCGCTCTCGTCGACGACGACCGCAATATCCTTACCTCTGTGTCGATGGCTCTCGAGTCCGAAGGCTATCGCATCATGACGTACACGGACGGTGCCTCCGCGCTCGACGGCTTCAAGACATCGCCGCCGGACCTCGCCATCCTCGACATTAAGATGCCGCGCATGGACGGCATGGAGACTCTGCGCCGTCTCAGGCAGAAGACCGACATCCCCGTCATCTTCCTCACCTCGAAGGACGAGGAGATAGACGAACTGTTCGGCCTCAAAATGGGTGCCGACGACTTCATCCGCAAACCTTTTTCGCAGCGCCTGCTGGTCGAGCGCGTCAAAGCGGTGCTGCGCCGCTCCGGCGGCAAAGACGGCGTGCCGGTCAAGGAAATCGATTCCTCCAAGGTGCTTGAGCGCGGCCTACTGCGCATGGACCCCGAGCGCCACACCTGCACCTGGAAAAACGAGCCAGTCACCCTGACGGTCACCGAATTCCTTATTCTCCAGGCGCTCGCCACACGCCCCGGCGTGGTGAAGAGCCGCAACGCACTCATGGACGCCGCCTACGACGATCAGGTTTACGTCGACGACCGCACCATCGATAGCCACATCAAGCGTCTGCGCAAGAAGTTCAAGCAGGCGGACGACGACTTCGAGATGATCGAGACGTTGTACGGCGTCGGTTATCGCTTCAAGGAAGCGTGACGCATCGTTCATGATGCGGTGCGACGGCGACTGACGGAGCGTCCCGGCTTGCGGTAATATCGGGGGCGGGCAAAGCGTCCACCAACAGCCGGCTGGATTAACGACGTGCTCGATCGAACCGCGCAGACCGAAATCCGGGAAGGCGCCGCCGAAGCCAAAAGCGAAGGCGAGCAGGCCGCGCCTGCGCCGCGCAAGCGGATCGACGTGCGTGCGGTGGCCCGTCAGGGCTGGGCGTTCTTCATCAGCCAGAGCTTTTCGAGCCTCACCCGCCGCATCGTCATCCTCAACCTCGCCGGTCTCGTCGCGCTGGTTACCGGGGTGCTCTATCTGTCGCAGTTCCGCGCCGGGTTGATCGATGCGCGGGCGCAAAGCTTGCTGACGCAGAGCGAGATTATCGCCGGCGCCATCGCCGCCTCAGCGACGGTCGACACCGACGCGATCACCATCGATCCCGACCGCCTGCTCGAACTGCAAACCGGCCAAAGCTATGGCCCGTCCGACGATGCGCAGTCGGGCATCGAATTCCCGATCAACCCCGAGCGCGTCGCGCCCGTGCTGCGGCGGCTGATCTCGCCGACAAAAACACGCGCACGCATCTACGATCGCGACGGCGTGCTGATCCTCGACAGCCGCAACCTTTATGGCCGCGGCGACGTGCTGCGCTTCGATCTGCCGCCGCCGAACGCGGACAAGCCTGGGCTGATGGAGCGCTTCTTCATCGCCATCCGCCGCTGGCTCGGCCGCGGCGATCTCCCGCTCTATACGGAGCTCGGACCGGAGAACGGCAAAGGCTATCAGGAAGTCGACAGCGCGCTCAGCGGCGTGCCGACCAGCATGGTGCGCGTCAACGACCGCGGCGAGGTCATCGTCTCGGTCGCTGTCCCGGTGCAGCGCTTCCGCGCCGTGCGCGGCGTGCTGATGCTCTCGACGCAAGGCGCCGACATCGACGAGATGGTCGAGGCCGAGCGTCTCGCCATCGTCAAGGTGTTCCTCGTCGCCGCCGGCGTGATGGTGGTGCTGTCGATGCTGCTGGCCGGCACGATAGCAGGACCGGTGCGGCGGCTCGCCGACGGCGCCGAGCGTGTGCGCCGGCGCATCCGCAGCCGCATCGAGATTCCGGATTTCACGCGGCGTCGCGACGAGATCGGTCACCTGTCCGGCGCGCTGCGCGACATGACCAGCGCGCTGTACACGCGCATCGAGGCGATCGAGAGCTTCGCGGCCGACGTTGCGCATGAGCTTCGCAATCCGCTGACATCGCTGCGCTCCGCCGTCGAGACGCTGCCACTCGCCAAGACCGAGGAAAGCCGCAAGCGGCTGCTCGAGGTGATCGAGCACGATGTCAAACGTCTCGATCGCCTCATCACCGACATCTCGGATGCAAGCCGCCTCGACGCCGAACTGCAGCGTCAAGAGGCAAGCCCGGTCGATCTCGCCAAGCTGCTCGACGCGCTGGTGAAGGCGGCCAACGAGATCCGGACCGACGAGGTTTCGGTCACCCTGCGCTTCGAGGGTTCCGCCGACAGCTTCAAGGTGCCGGGCCACGACTCGCGCCTGGGACAGGTGTTCAGCAATCTGCTCGACAATGCGCGGTCGTTCTCGCCGCCCGGCAGCTCCGTGCGCATCACCTGCCGCCGCGTCAAGGAGATGGTCGAGATTGCCGTCGACGACGACGGCCCCGGCATCGCACCGGATGCCTTGGAAAAGATCTTCGAGCGCTTCTACACCGACCGGCCGAACCAGAGCTTCGGTCAGAACTCGGGCCTCGGCCTGTCGATCACCAAGCAGATCGTCGAAGCCCACGGCGGGACGATCCATGCCGAGAACCGCACGATGCCCGCGACCAAGGCTGGCGCTGAGCCGAAAGTGTTCGGCGCCCGCTTCGTGGTGCGCCTGCCGGCGAAGTGAACGGCGTTCCGACCATCCACGCATCAGCAGTGCTGATCGGCGCCAAGGCCGCGCTGATCCGCGGACCTGCGGGCTCGGGCAAGTCGCAACTGGCCTGGCGGCTTCTCGGAGCGCTGCCCTTTGCACGCCTCGTCGCCGACGACCGCGCCCATGTCGAGATGCATCACGGCCGCCTTCTCACCCGCCCCGCCCCCGCCCTTGCCGGGCTGATCGAGATCCGTGGCCTTGGCATTCGGCGCGTAGCCTATGAGCCGCTGGCCGAGGTCGGACTGGTGGTCGATCTGGCGGCCGAGGACGCCGAACGGGTTCCAGGCCGGAGCACGGGCAAGGTCACCTTGGCGGGGGTGGCCTTGCCGCGGCTTGCTGTCGCGCCGGGCCAAGACCCCGAGCATTTGCTGCTCGCTTTCCTTGGGACGAAGCCGGCCGGCGATTGACCCCTGCCCTGGCCCGCGCTACGTCCAGCGCCCCGCGGTTCGGTGGGAAAAATTAACTATAAGCGGCCTAGGATTGCCCCCGCCGAAAACCGGACCTGACGAGCTCCCTTTGGCCCCTCCTTTCCGCAGTGCAGCAGAACGCCTATATAGCGAGGCAAGCCCTTGCAATAAGGCACCAATTGAGCCTGAATGTGCGCCTTTTCGTGCGGTGCAGCGTAGCGCCCGCGTGGAGTCCGGGATGATCGGTCTCGTGTTAGTGACCCATGGGCGGCTCGCTGTTGAGTTCCGCTCAGCGCTGGAGCACGTGGTCGGTCCGCAGCGGCAGGTCGAGGCGGTGACCATCGGTCCCGACGATGACGTCGAGCAGTGCCGCAAGAACATCCTCGATGCGGTCAAGCGGGTGGATGGCGGCGACGGCGTCGTCATCCTCACCGACATGTTCGGCGGTACGCCCTCGAACCTCGCCATTTCCGTGATGAGCCAGCCCAAGGTCGAGGTGCTGGCGGGCATCAACTTGCCCATGCTCATCAAGCTCGCCAAGGTGCGCGAATCGGCCTCCTTACAGGACGCCGTCGCCGCCGCGCAGGAAGCCGGCCGCAAATACTGCACCATCGCCAGCCGCGTCCTCAGCGGTAAATGAGCGACTCCGCCGGAACGGCCGGCGAGACGCCGGTCACGCGCAACGTCGAGATCATCAACAAGAAGGGCCTGCACGCCCGCGCGTCCGCGAAATTCGTGCAGAATGCCGAGCAATTCGACGCGCAAATAAACGTGACTCGCGGTCATGAAACGGTCGGCGGCACATCGATCATGGGCCTGATGATGCTGGCGGCGGGGCCCGGCGTGACAATCACGATCAGCGCCACTGGCAAGGACGCGCAGGCCGCGGTCGACGCCCTCTGCGCCTTGGTCAGCTCGCGGTTCGGCGAAGGCGACTGATTTACCACCGGTTTGGGTGTGTTACCTTGGGCCTTTGCCGCCGCCGTCCGGCGGCTTGAACGCGTGGGGGCCGCCATGTCCGATCAAGACATCAAAGAATTTCCGGGTCCGGTGGGTTCGTCCGGCCAGGCTCAGCAACGTCCGCAAGCGACCCTGCGTTATGTTGACCGCCCCGAGCTCGGCGAAATCTTCGCCGACAGCATCACCAACCTGGCATTCGACGGGCAGTCATTGCGGCTCGAATTCGGCATCACGCGTATGGACGAGGTGAAGCCGAACACCCCCATGACCGGCAGGCGCTACCCAGCGGCACGGCTGGTATTGCCGCCCGGCGCCGCCGTCGAACTCATCAACCGCATGCAGCAGATCGCCTCGGCGCTGACGCAGGCCGGGGTCCTGCGGCAGAATCCAACCGCCACGCCCACTGCGGCTGCGAAGCCGGTCCGCAACTAGCGCCAAAAGAGCCCCGGAAATCACATAAAGAAATCTTTATATTTGCCTTGCGGGGCTGGCGGCGGCCTGTTAGAGCCTGCGCCAATCCCATCCCTGATTTCGTGAGTAAGGACGCCCATGACCGTTTCGACAAAGCCGAAGGCTGCCGCAGCCGGCGACTACATTGTCAAGGACATTTCCCTGGCCGACTTCGGCCGTAAGGAGATTTCGCTCGCCGAGACCGAGATGCCCGGCCTGATGGCGACCCGCGAGGAGTACGGCCCGAAGAAGCCGCTCAAGGGCGCGCGCATCGCAGGCTCCCTGCACATGACGATCCAGACCGCAGTGCTGATCGAGACGCTGACCGAACTCGGCGCCGACGTCCGCTGGGTCTCCTGCAACATCTACTCGACGCAGGACCATGCTGCCGCGGCCGTCGCCGCCACCGGCGTTCCGGTCTTCGCCGTGAAGGGTGAGAGCCTGAAGGAATACTGGAACTACACCGCCAAGCTGTTCGAGTGGCATGGCGGTGGCACGCCGAACATGATCCTCGACGACGGCGGCGACGCCACCATGTTCGTGCACCAGGGCCTGCGCGCCGAGAAGGGCGACAGCGTCTTCCTCGATCAGCACAACAGTGAAGAGGAAGAAGTCTTCTTCGCGCTGATCAAGCGCATGCTCAAGGAAAAGCCGAAGGGCTGGTTCGCCGAGATCGCGAAGAACATCAAGGGCGTTTCGGAAGAGACCACCACCGGCGTGCACCGGCTCTACGACATGCAGAAGGCCGGCACCCTTCTCTTCCCGGCGATCAACGTCAACGACAGCGTCACCAAGTCGAAGTTCGACAACCTCTATGGCTGCCGCGAGTCGCTGGTCGACGGGATCCGCCGCGGCACCGACGTCATGATGTCCGGCAAGATCGCGATGGTCGCGGGCTTCGGCGACGTCGGCAAAGGCTCGGCTGCCTCGCTGCGTCAGGCCGGCTGCCGCGTCATGGTGTCGGAGATCGATCCGATCTGCGCGTTGCAGGCGGCGATGGAAGGCTATGAGGTCGTCACCATGGAAGATGCGGCGCCGCGCGCCGATATCTTCGTTACCGCGACCGGCAACAAGGACATCATCACCATCGAGCACATGCGCAAGATGAAGGACCGCGCGGTGGTGTGCAACATCGGCCACTTCGATAACGAGATCCAGGTCACCACGCTCAAGAACCTGAAGTGGAACAACATCAAGCCGCAGGTTGACGAAATCACTTTTCCCGACGGCCACCGCATCATCCTGCTGTCGGAAGGCCGGCTGGTGAACCTCGGCAACGCCATGGGTCATCCGAGCTTCGTCATGAGCTCGTCCTTCACCAACCAGACGCTGGCGCAGATCGAGCTGTTCACCAATCCGGGCAAGTATAAGAAGGAAGTCTACACGCTGCCCAAGACGCTCGATGAGAAGGTGGCCCGGCTGCATCTCGCCAAGATCGGCGTGAAGCTCACCGAGCTGCGCAAGGACCAAGCCGACTACATCGGCGTGAAAGTCGACGGCCCATACAAGAGCAACCACTACCGCTACTAAGGTCGCACGCTCGCGACTAACGTCATGGCCGGGCAACGCCCGGCCATGACGTTACGTACAAGTCCTGATGGCGGCATTTGGCGCGGATCAAGCCTTGCGGGGCAGCCGACGCAATGCTGCCGGCACGCACGATGCAAGGAGGATGTCATGAAGCGCAATACATCCCGTGCGGTTGTCCGGACTGCGACGCTGAATTCGGAAGAATTCGTAGGCTTATAGAGTGTGGCGCTGTGGCTGGCAGCGGCGGCTGTTCTGATCGCCACCTTCCAGCTCGATTGATCGGCCAGCTTGGCTTGAAGCCAGCGGATTCGGGTGTTATCTCGCCGCCATGACGGCGGCGCCCATCCAGAATATCCGCAATTTCTCCATCGTCGCGCATATCGATCACGGCAAATCGACGCTCGCGGACCGGCTGATCCAGCTCACTGGCGGGCTCGAAGCGCGCGAGATGAAGGAGCAGGTGCTCGACTCGATGGACATCGAGCGCGAGCGCGGCATTACCATCAAGGCACAGACCGTCCGCCTGAAGTACACGGCCAAGGACGGCAAGGACTACGTCCTCAACCTGATCGACACGCCCGGCCACGTGGACTTCGCCTACGAGGTGAACCGTTCGCTCGCCGCCTGCGAGGGCTCGCTGCTGGTGGTCGACGCCTCGCAAGGCGTCGAGGCGCAGACGCTCGCCAATGTCTACCAGGCGATCGACAACGGCCACGAAATCGTGCCGGTGCTCAACAAGGTCGACTTGCCGGCCGCCGAGCCGGCCAAGGTCAAGCAGCAGATCGAGGACGTCATCGGCCTCGATGCCTCGGACGCGATCGAGATTTCCGCCAAGACCGGACTGAACATAGACCAGGTGCTCGAGGCGATTGTAAACCGCCTGCCGCCGCCGAAAGGCGACCGCGAGGCGACGCTGAAAGCGCTGCTGGTCGACAGCTGGTACGACGTCTATCTCGGCGTCGTCGTTCTGGTGCGCATCGTCGACGGCAAGCTGACCAAAGGTCAGCGCATCCGCATGATGGGCACCGACGCCTCCTACGAAATCGACCGCGTCGGCGTGTTCACGCCCAAACTCCAGCCGGTGGACGAGCTGGGACCAGGCGAGATCGGGATGCTCACGGCCTCGATCAAGGAAGTCGCAGACACCCGCGTTGGCGACACCGTCACCGACGACCGCAAGCCGGTCGACAAGCCGCTGCCCGGCTTCCGCCCGGCGATCCCGGTGGTATTCTGCGGACTATTTCCGGTCGACGCTGCGCAGTTCGAAGACTTGCGTGCGGCGATGGGCAAGCTGCGGCTCAACGATGCGAGCTTCACCTATGAGATGGAGACAAGCGCGGCGCTCGGCTTCGGCTTCCGCTGCGGCTTTCTCGGGCTCCTGCACCTCGAGATCATCCAGGAGCGGCTCGAGCGCGAATTCAATCTCGACCTGATCGCGACGGCACCTTCGGTCATCTACAAGATCAAGACGACCCAGGGCAAAGACCTCGAGATCCACAATCCGGTCGACATGCCGGACCCCAATCACATCGAGGAGATGCAGGAGCCATGGATCGAAGCGACGATCCTGACGCCGGACGAATATCTCGGCTCCGTGCTCAAGCTGTGCCAGGACCGCCGCGGCGAGCAGAAGGAGCTCACCTACGTCGGCAACCGCGCTATGGTGAAATACGACCTGCCGCTCAATGAGGTCGTGTTCGACTTCTATGACCGATTGAAGTCGGTGTCGCGTGGCTATGCCTCGTTCGACTACCACCTGACGGACTACAAGCCGGCGGATCTCGTGAAGTTGCAGATGCTGGTGAACGGCGAACCGGTCGATGCGCTCGCCATGCTCGTGCACAGGACCCGCGCCGAGACGCGTGGCCGCGCCATGGCGGAAAAACTGAAAGAGCTGATCCCGCCGCACATGTTCCAGGTGCCGATCCAGGCCGCGATCGGCGGCAAGATCATCGCGCGCGAGACCGTGCGCGCCTTCCGCAAGGACGTGACCGCGAAATGCTACGGCGGCGACGCCACCCGCAAGCGCAAGCTGCTCGACAAGCAGCGCGAAGGCAAAAAGAAGATGCGGCAGTTCGGCAAGGTCGACATCCCGCAGGAGGCCTTTATCGCCGCGCTGAAGGTGGATGTGTAAGCGCGGAATCCCCGCCAGAACCCCTTATCATCGCTCGCGTTCAACTCTTGTTTGAGACACAACAAGATAAGACGCCCATGCGAGAGCCACGCGCAAGCGTCTCAGACACCAGGCGCACCTCGACGCGTCAGTCCTGATTGAAGATGTCTTCGAAGCCGCGGTTGCGCGCACGATTACCGTGAATCGAACGCGTCGGCCGGTCGTCGTCATCGCCATCGTAATACGGGCCGCGCGCGCGGCTGCCATAGTTGGCACGCGGTGACGGACCGTCGTCATTGTCGACATAGCCGTGCTGGCGCGCGTTGCTCATATACATGTTCGACGGCCGGTCGCCGGTGACGACGATGCGCGTGGCGTGACGGTTCGCCTCGACCAGCCGGTACAGGATCGTGGCGTTGTTCGGATGCAGCCGGATGCAGCCGTGCGAAGCCGGCGTGCCGAGGCGGCCGATCTCGTAGCTGCCGTGGATGGCGTAGCCGCCGTTGAAGAAGATCGAGTGCGGCATCGGCGACCAGTCATACTTGCGCGAGAACCATTGCACTTCCATGCGCTCGACACCATAGGTGCCGTTCGGTGTGTTGTAGCCCATGCGCGCGGTGGAGACCGGCCACTGGTAACGCGTCGCGCCGTCGACCGAGACGGTGAGACGCTGCGTCGACTTGTTGACGACGATGACAACCTCGGCCCGCGCGGCGGCGATGCCGCCGAAAAGCGCGATGAGCGCAACGAGCACGGATGCAAGGCGGGTGACCATACGCGGCCCCTTACTCAACGCTGACGCAACGATACCGGCTGGGCCTTGAGGCCCTTTGACCGCCGTCAGCATCGCCCCTTGCCGCAACCTTGTAAAGCAATCATTAACCATAAAAGTCTTTGAAAATTTTAAGTATTCCGCCCCGGTTCCGGCCGCGGCGGTAACCGGCGACTTAAACCATCCCGTGCATTTAACCTGACAGGCCAAGGCGGAAGCGGTAGACGAAAAACATGCTGGACCGGGTGGTGGCGTTACTTCTCCTGTCGGTGATTTTCGTCGGCGGCATGCTTTTCATGTCGCAGAACGATTCCGTCGCGCAGGCACCGCCGACGGCGACTGCACCGATCCCTGACAAGGCGCCGCCCGAAGCCGCGGCCGCTCCTGCACCGGCAGTTCAAGCGCAGCCTACACTCGCACCAGCCGCCGCGCCCGAGCCCCAACCTGCTCCCGTCGTCACCGCGCCAGCGGCGCCTGAGACGACGCCCGCGCCGGTCGTCAGCGCGCCTCCCGCTGACACGACCGCGCCCGTCGTCACCGCGCCCGCAGAGACTGCGCCGTCGACCGTCGTCACCGCGCCGCCGCTGCCGCCGATCAAGCCGCCAATGTCCGAAGGTGAGCGAATCAAGTCCGTCGCCGCGAAATTCCTGTTCGCCGCGAAGCAACTGCCGAGCCTCGGCAAGGCGCTAGCGATCGGCTACTACCCGCGCGGCTGCCTGCAAGGCGGCATCGAATTGCCGACCGACGGCCCGACCTGGGAAGTGATGAGGCTGTCACGCAATCGCAATTGGGGCCATCCCGAGCTCATCCAGTTCCTCAAGACGTTTGCGCCGGCAGCCGCCAAGGCGACCGGCTGGCACGGCATCCTGATCGGTGACATGGCGCAGCCGCGCGGCGGCCCGCTGCCGTTCGGCCATCTCAGCCACCAGATCGGCCTCGATGTCGACATCTGGTTCATGCCGAAGCCCGACCGCACCCTCACGAAGGAAGAGCGCGAGAACATTTCCGCATTCAGCCTCGTCGCCAAGGACGGCAAGCACGTCAATGAGAACTGGACGCCGGCCCACATTGCCTTCATCCGCACCGCCGCCGAGATGCCGAATGTCGAACGCGTGCTGGTCAATGCTGCGATCAAGAAGAAGCTGTGCGAGATCGAGGGCAGCACACCGCACTCGTGGATGGACAAGGTGCGGCCGTGGTACGGCCACGACGATCACATCCACGTGCGGTTGAAGTGCCCGGCCGATTCACCGAATTGCCGCGCGCAACCTTCGGTGCCTGGCGGCGACGGCTGCGGCAAGGAACTCACCTACTGGTTCTCCGAAAAGGTGCTACACCCGAAGCCCAGCCCCGCGCCAAGCGCGCCGAAAAAGGGGCTGATGATGGCCGACCTGCCGCCGGCCTGCAAAGAGGTGCTCGCCGCACCAGCCAAGCCGGGCAGCCAAGCCGCCGACAGCAGCCGCTGATCCATCGCTCCGGCTGATCCTTCCATCGCTGCGAAAGATTTCACGGCGCGCGTTCGCCGCGCTAGACTGACCAACATGGCCGGTAACCTCGACATCCTGCGCGCGCTGGAAAGGAAGGTGCTGTGGCTCGCGAGCTGGATGATCCACAACGCGAACCACCTGCGCGAGAACACCGACGGCTTGAAGGTCGGCGGGCATCAGGCGTCCTCCGCCTCGCTCGCCACCATCATGACGGCGCTCTATTTCGACGTGCTCAAGCCCGCGGACCGCGTCGCGGTGAAGCCGCACGCCTCGCCGATCTTCCACGCCATCCAGTATTTGCTCGGCAAGCAGACCCAGGAGCGGCTCGAGAACTTCCGCGGCTACAGGGGTGCGCAGAGCTATCCCTCTCGCACCAAGGACTGTGGCGACGTCGACTTCTCGACGGGCTCGGTGGGCCTCGGCGTGGCGCAGACATTGTTCGCCTCGCTGGTGCAGGATTACGTGCGCATGCACGGCTGGGGCCTCGAGCGCCCGGAAGGCCGCATGATCGCGTTGGTCGGCGACGCCGAGCTCGACGAAGGGAACGTGTTCGAGGCCGTGCTCGAAGGCTGGAAGCAGGGCCTGCGCAATTGCTGGTGGATCATCGATTACAACCGCCAAAGCCTCGACGCCGTCGTGCGCGAGGGCCTGTGGGAGCGTTACGAGCAACTATTCAAGAACTTCGGCTGGGACGTTGTCATTCTGAAGTACGGCGCATTGCAGCAGGCGGCGTTCAAGGAGCCTGGCGGCGCGAAGCTGAAAGCCTGGATCGACAATTGCCCGAACTCGCTTTACTCGGCGCTGGTGTTCGCCGGCGGCGCGGCTTGGCGCAAGCGCCTCAATGACGAGATCGGCGACCAGGGTGATGTATCGCGCCTGATCGAGAAGCGCTCGGATGCCGAGCTTGCCGCGCTGATGAACAATCTTGGGGGCCACGATCTGCAAACCGTGCTCGAGGCGTTCCGGTCGATCAAGCACGACAAACCGACTTGCTTCATCTGCTACACCATCAAGGGCTTCGGCCTGCCTTTCGCCGGCCACAAGGACAACCACTCCGGCCTGATGACCAAGGCGCAGATGAACGACCTGCGTGCGCGGGAAGGCATCAACCAGGGTGAGGAGTGGGACAGGTT
>Ga0187777_10000258_pt1 | contig 40192 bp, 44 predicted proteins | sample 1015_Q2_SP5_10_M_FD_132416 | JGI IMG/M metagenome (GOLD analysis project Ga0187777, IMG submission 132416) | Tropical peat soil microbial communities from peatlands in Department of Meta, Colombia - 1015_Q2_SP5_10_MG | ecosystem: Environmental > Terrestrial > Soil > Wetlands > Peat | place... | reverse complement strand
GGGCAGGGCACCGCAACGCCGTGCCCCACGCACGGCTGGACCGCGGGCGCCGCGTCCTAGACTGAGACCGACCCGCCCCCGTAGCTCAGTGGATAGAGCAGCGGTTTCCTAAACCGCGTGCGCTGGTTCGATTCCGGCCGGGGGCACTCGATACATCCCTGCTCAGAGGGCGATTCCTGCCCTTGGGAGCGACACCCCTGAGGACAGGCCGCCACCCTGGAGCACGATTCCTGCGTTGCTGCCCGCCAGGCGGTCGCCAACGAAGTCTACGGAGGAGACGTCGGTGCGGGCGACTTTCTCCAGGTGTTCCTCGCCTGCAACGGCGCCGACGGCAAGCACTGGTTCTGCAGCCCTCGCCTCGACCGACTCATGAACCGCGCCGTCGCACTCACCGCCACCGACACCGATCTCGCAGACGCCGAATGGGCGGCAGCCGACCGCCGAGCCGTCGACACCGCCGGCCTCATCCCGCTCGTCACACCCCACGAAATCGAGTTCGTCTCACCTCGCCTCGGCAACTACCAGTACAACCCGATCAACGGCTTCCTCGCCGGCCAAGCCTGCCTCCATTGACCAGTTCACCACATCTCACGGTCGCCGCCCGGCGCGTTGGACGGCAACCCTACTCCAGGGGGCTCAGAGCAGCGAACCGCCCCCGCGGGCTCCGATCACGGCCGTGACGCCGCCCTCACGGATGCCGTTGTCCGACTACGCCTGGGCTCAGCCCGGGACCGCCGCGGTCAACACACCATTCGCGCAGCCCGCCGGTCCGCCCTTCGAGGCGAGCCCGTGCGAGGCGTGGAGCGTTGAAAGGCACGCGGGCTGGTTGCCGCTCAGCGGGTGCGGGTGAACCGATGCACGGCTTCGAGCATTTCGCGACTCTTCTCGGCGGCGACGTCCCCGTCTCCTGAGGCGAGGGCGCCGGCGACGCAGTGGTTGACGTGCTCGTCGAGGATCTTGAACGCGACCGCATCGAGCGCGGTCGTGACGGCGGAGATCTGAGTGATGATGTCGATGCAGTAGCGGTCGTCCGAGACCATCTTCTCGATCCCCCGCACCTGTCCCTCGATGCGGTGCAGGCGCTTGGCCAGCGCTTTCTTGTCTGCGCTGTACCCGTGCGTTTGGGCGGCGGGGCCGGTCATGCGGTCATCTCCCTCCTCGAGTGGAAGCGTCGCAGTCGCAGGCTGTTCGAGACGACGAACACGCTCGAGAAGGACATCGCTGCGGCGGCGATGATCGGGTTCAGGAGGCCGGCGATCGCGAGCGGAATCGCGGCGACGTTGTAGGCGAAAGCCCAGAAGAGATTGCCCTTGATCGTCGCGAGCGTACGCCGGGAAAGCTGGATGGCGTCGCCGGCGGCGCGCAGATCGCCGGAGACGAGCGTGAGATCGCTGGCGGCGATCGCGACGTCGGCGCCCGTGCCGATCGCGAGCCCGAGATCGGCCTGGGCGAGCGCGGGCGCGTCATTGACGCCGTCGCCGACCATCGCGACCACCTCACCCGCCTGCTGCAGGCGACGGATCTCCGCCGCCTTGCCGTCGGGGAGCACGTCGGCGAGCACGCGCTCGATCCCGACCTCGGCGGCGACCGCGCACGCCACGCGCTCGTTGTCACCGGTGAGCAGGACCGTACGCAGACCGAGCCGATGGAGGTCGGCGATTGCCTGGCGGCTCGACTGCTTGATGCGATCGCTGACGGCCACGAGGCCGACTGCGACGCCGTTGCAGGCGACCGCGACGACCGTCCGGCCCTGGGCCTCGAACCGCTTGCCCTCGGCGATGAGCCCCGCGGGCTGCTCGACGCCCCATTCGGCCAAGAGGGCGGGTCGGCCGACAACGACGGCGTGACCGTCGACGACGGCCTCGACACCAAGCCCGGCGCGGTTGACGAAGCGCTCGACGTGCGCCAGCTCGCCCAAGCGCCGGCGGCCGTGCTCGGCGATAGCGCCCGCGATCGGATGCTCGCTCGCATCCTCTGCACTTGCCGCGAGCCGCAGCATCTCCTGCTCGGAGAAGCCGCCGGCCGGGGCGAGCGCGGCGACCTCCAGCCCGCCCTCGGTGAGCGTGCCGGTCTTGTCGAGCACGATCGTCGTCACCTGCCGGGTCTGCTCGAGCGTCTCCGGGCCCTTGATCAGGATTCCGAGCTGGGCGCCGCGGCCGCTGCCGACCATCAGCGCCGTCGGGGTTGCCAGGCCGAGCGCGCACGGGCAGGCGATGATCACGACCGAGACCGCTGCCGTAAACGCGGCCGCGGCGCTCGTGCCACACGCGAGCCAGCCGGCGAGCGTCAGCAGAGACAAGCCGAGCACGACCGGCACGAACACGCCGGAGACGCGGTCGGCGAGCCGCTGCACCCGCGCCTTGCCGGCCTGCGCCTCGGCCACCAGCCGCGCAATCTGGGCCAGGGCCGTCTCCGCGCCGACCCGGCTCGCGCGCACGACGAGCCGCCCGGAGACGTTGATCGTCCCGCCGGCGACCTCGTTGCCGGGCACCACCTCGACCGGCATCGACTCGCCGGTCAGCATCGACTGGTCGACCGCGGAGGCGCCGCTCTCGACGACACCGTCGGTCGCGACCTTCTCCCCCGGCCGGACCACGAACAAATCTCCGGCGCGCAACTCCCCCACCGGGACGAGCACCTCCACGCCGTCGCGGAGCACGCGCGCCTCCTTCGCACCCAACTCGAGCAGCCCGCGGATCGCCTCCCCGGAGCGGCGCTTGACACGCGCCTCGAAGTAGCGGCCGAGCAGAATCAGCGCCGTGATCGCGGCCGCCGCGTCGAAATAGACGTTCTCGCCGATCCCGCCCACCAGCACCACCGTCGACCACGTCCAGGCGGCGATCGTGCCGATCGAGATCAGCGTGTCCATCGTCGCCACGCCGTGGCGCGCGTTCGACGCCGCTGCGCGGTGAAACGGCCAGCCGGCCCAGGCGACAACGGGCGTTGCCAGCGCAAGCGAGAGCCACTCCCAGCCCGAGAATTGCAGCGCCGACACCCAGGCGAGCACCGCCAGCGGCAGAGCCAGCACTGCTGCAACGGCGAGTCGAAGCCGATACCGCCGTGTCGGGTCCCCCGCAGCCGGTGCGACCTGCGGCAGCGAGGCCTGGTAGCCGGCCGACTCGACCGCCGCAATCAGCTCGTCGACCGAGACCTGTTCAGGATCGAACGAAACCGCGGCCTGCTCGGTCGCGAAGTTCACCGTCGCGGCCACGCCTTCGAGCTTGTTCAAGCGCTTCTCGATCCGAGTCGCGCAGGAGGCACACGTCATGCCGTCGAGTGCCAGCTCGACGCGACCCGGCTTCACCGGCGTTTCCGCGACCGCCGCCATCACGCCGCCTCGTAGCCCGCCTCGACGATCGCCGCCCGTAGAGCCCCGTCGTCGAGACCCTCGCCCTGGACGACCACGAGCTTCGTCTCGAGGTCGACGTCGACCGACTCCACGCCCCCGACGGTCGAGAGCTCCGCGGTCACTGCGCGCTTGCAGTGGTCGCAGCTCATCCCGAGAATCGTGTACTTCAGGGTCTCCGACAACGAGGGCTCCCTGTGCTTGCTTATACCCCTACAGGGTATCTCGATCGTCCAGGCAGGCGCTCGGTAGAAAGCCCGGATTCTGCTGCCGCCGTCCAGCAGCGCGCGCAGCCCACTCGAGCTGCGACGACGAACGTAGACTGCGGGCCGTGGGAGCGATCGACACGAGCACCGAGCTCGGCGCCCGGGCCGAAGAGCGGCTCCGAAGCGAGCGCACGATCTGGCTCGCAACCGTCGCGCCCGACGGCGCTCCCACCGTGCGACCCGTCTGGTTCGTCTGGGACGGAGACGGCTTCCTCGTCTTCAGCCAACCGAACGCGGCGAAGGTGCGCCACATCTCCGCCAACCCCGCCGTCTGCCTGCACCTCGACGCGGATGCCTGGGGCGAGAACATCGTCGTCGTGACCGGCGAGGCGCGCATCGTCCCCGACCACCCGCCCGCCGACCGGACGCCCGCCTATGTCGAGAAGTACGGCTGGGGCTTCGAGCGACTCGGAGTCAGCCCCGGCGACTACGCGGCCGACTACTCGACCCCGATCCAGATCACGTTCGGACGGCTCCGCACGTACTACTGACAGGACGGCCTCGAGGGCAGCGACGCTCGGAGCTCGCGGCGCCCCGGCTCGATTCCGGCCAAGGGCATCCGCTGCGTTCCTTCATCTGTGGTGGCCTACCTGTTGGGCGGTCTCTGCACGTGGGTCGAGGCCGGCCGGAATGTTCCCTCTTCGAACTGCCACACGGTGGTTGCCTGCCCTGTCGGGCAGCAGTCCGCGTCGTGCGGGCCGTAGGTGTACTCGGTGACCGTCACCTCGTCGTGTGTGATCGAGTCCGGGACGAGGATCGGCACGTGACGCCGCGCGGAGCGGAGCACCGGTGTGAGCACACCGACCGCTTTCGGTGCCCGGATGCCCGCCGAATAGACGACGACGGCGAATGCGAGTTGGCCCGCCGCTGTGCCGCCCAGGTTGGCGCAGACGATCTGTAAGGCCGCCTCGTCGCGGCCGTCGCCGTTCAGGTCGCCGTACACGACGCGCCCGCGATCAACGAAGACCCGAGGGACGGTGGGCCAGCGGTGCGAGTGAACGGTCGCGTACCCGGTGTGAAGCTTGATCGGACGGTCGGCGCCACACACCGAGCCGGGGACTACCGCCTTGTTCCAGTCGATCGTGTGCAGGTCGATCGGGTCAGCCCCGTAGGCACCGGCCGCGACAGCGCACGCCGACATGACGACGCAACCGATGGCCAGAAGGCCGCCGAGACGACGGCGCGACACAGCGAGACGATGTCAGGCGCGGCGGATCGCTCGCCTGGAGGTGAGTCTGCGACCTGGACGAGCGCGAGCTGCCCGGACTAGGCCCGGCGTATCTGGCCGAGGACCGGCCGCCTTGCTCGAACCAGGCGAAGCCGGGTCTTCCCGCGCGCGGCGGCCGCGGCCGGGGCCGTCCTTGTCCTCGCGTGCTGCGGGGATTGCGAGGCTAGCGAGCTCAGAGCCGATGCAGGAATGCGAAGCATCTTGTGCCTCGAGCAACGGCAATCCAGACGCCGGCGTCCATCCCCTGAAAGGAGTGGTTTTGTCTCTCCTAGAGCCCGACCTACGTCGCCCCTGTGATCAGCGTCCAGCGAGGCTCGGGCGTGGATTCCGGCCGCTCGTGCAGCAGCCGCTGTGCGAGGCGGCCGAACTCGCGGGCGAGCCCATGACCAGAGGCGGCGACCGCGAGGAGCGACCCGAACGCGACCACCGCGTCGATCGACTCCCGTCCCTCGCGCGTCCAGTAATCGTCCTGCAGGTTGAGCCACAGAGCGAACTCGTCCAGCGTCAGCGCCGAGCCGGCCCCGTAGACGAACGCGGTAGCTCTCGACGCGAACGCGCCGCCCCCGCCGACACCGATCTCGTTCAGCCACGCATAGCCGACGCCGATCAGGCCGCAGATCCCGAACGTCATGTGGTGGATGTGCCGCCCACCCGGCGTGATGTTGCGAAACGGCCCCCTGCCGTCCCGGATCGCATGCGTGATCGCACGCGTGAGCGTGAACGTCGCCGCAAACGTGACCGCACCAATCAGCCGCCGCTCCTCCGAGCGATCCCTGAACGCGCCGGCATACGCCCTGCACACCTCGTCGCGGCGCGGCACCCGTGCCATCACGGCATCCTACGCGCCGACTCGCGGACCGGCACCGGCTTGTAGCATCGTGACGTGAATCCGGCGCCGGACCTGCCGTCGAGCTTCCGGCTGGACGGCCGGGTCGCGGTGGTCGTCGGCGGCACCGGGGCGCTGGGCGGCCGTGTGGCTGAGACGCTCGCCGAAGCGGGCGCCCGCACGGTGATCGTCGGGCGCGACCGCGCACGCGGAAACGCGGCGCTCGACCGGCTGCGGGTGGACGGAGGCGACGAGCTGACGTTCGAGCCCTGCGACGTCACCAACCGCGCCGAGCTCCGCGACCTGGTCGCGCGCGTGCTCGCCTCGCACGGACGGATCGACGTCCTCGTCAACGGCGCGGGCGTCAACTCCGCGACGCCGTTCCTCGAGATCTCCGACGAGGAGATGGAGCGGCTCGTCGCCGTCGACCAGCTCGCCGTCGTGCGCGCGTGCCAGGAGTTCGGGCGCTACTTCGTCGAGCGGGCGCAATCGTCCGGCGAGGGAGCGAGCATCGTCAACATCGGCAGCGCCTCGGGTCTCACTCCCCTGTCGCGGGTGTTCACGTACTCGATGACGAAGGCGGCGGTGCACAACCTGACGAAGAACCTGGCGCGGGAGTGGGGGCCGCTCGGCATCCGCTGCAACGTCCTCGTCCCGGGGTTCTTCCCGGCCGAGCAGAACCGGGCGATCCTGACTCCCGAGCGGGTCGCGGCGATCGCGGGCCACACGCCGCTGGGGCGATTCGGTGACGTCGACGAGCTGGCGGGCGCGACGCTGCTGCTCGCAAGCGACGCCGGGCGGTTCATCACCGGCGCCGAGCTCGTCGTCGACGGCGGCTTCGGCGCGATGACGATCTGAAGAGCGCACGGCATGGATGACGTGTTCCTGAACGACGAGTTCCTGTTGTCGGGCGAGACCGCCCGCCTGCTGTTCCACGAGGTGGCGGCTCACGCCCCGATCGTCGATCTTCACAACCACCTGCGGCCCGCGGACATCGCCGGCGATCGCGTCTACGAGACGCTCTCCGACCTCTGGCTCGGCGACGACCACTACAAGTGGCGGGCCATGCGGCTCGCCGGTTTCGACGAGCGGCTCGTGGCGGGCGACGCCGATCCGTGGGACCGGTTCTCCGCCTGGGCGGCCACCCTCCCTCGGCTGATCCGCAACCCGCTGTACATCTGGTCCCACCTCGAGCTCCGCCGCGTGTTCGGGATCGATCTTCCGCTCGACCCCTCGACGGCGCGCGAGATCTGGGAGGAGGCGAACCGCCAGCTGCCGCGCTGGTCGACGCAGACCCTGCTCTCCCACTTCGACGTGAAGGTGGTCGCCACCACCGACGACCCCGGCGACGACCTCGCCGCGCATCAGGCGGCGGCCGGGAGCGGCGTGACGATGATCCCGACGTTCCGCCCCGACGACGCGCACCGACTGCTCGACGACCCGTTCGCCTGGAACGGGTGGGTCGATCGCCTGGAGACGGCGGCGGAGACCAACGTCGACGACCTGGCCTCGCTGCTCGACGCCCTCACGCGGTCGTACCGGCGGTTCGCGCTGCTCGGCGGACGGGCGAGCGATCACGGCCTCGACTGCATCCCCGACCTCCCCCGCGATCCCTCCCTCGCCGACGCCGCGGTTCGCCGGGCAAGGGTCGGCGGCGACGCGACGACGGTCGAGCGTCACGCGGTCGCGCTCGAGGTCGTCGCGCTCGCCGCCGAGCTCGCCTTCGCCGACGAGTCGGTGCTGCAGCTGCACCTCGGTCCGATCCGCGACGTGTCGCCGCGGCTGCTTGCGCAGGTCGGGCGAGATGCGGGCGGCGATGCCGTCGGCGACGCACGTCAGGCCCCGGGGCTCGCCCGGTTCCTCGGGGAGCTCGAACGACGCGGCACCCTGCCGCGCACCATCCTCTACAACGTCAACCCCGCGGACAACACCCTGTTCGCGGCCATGGCGGCGGCATTCTCCCGTCCCGGGGTGGCCTCGCTCGTGCAGTGGGGGCCGCCGTGGTGGTTCAACGACCACGAGCAGGGAATGCGCCGGCAGCTCGACGACCTCTCCCAGATCGGCAGGCTCGCCGATTTCGTCGGCATGGTCACGGACTCGCGGTCGATCCTGTCGATGACGCGCCACGAGCTGTTCCGGCGCGTCCTCTGCGACGCGATCGGACGCGACGTCGACGAGGGCCGGATCCCGGCGGACATCGACTGGTGCTCGACGGTCGTCCGCGACATCTGCGTCGACAACGCCCTGCGCTACTTCTCGCTGCCGCCCGATCGGGTCGAATGACGGCGCCGTTGCTCAGCGTCGGCGGCGTCGACCGGACCGTCTCCCTCGACGAGCTGCGCGCGCTCGTCGACGGGATCGCGGCCGCCGAGATCGTCGCCTCGGACGCGAGGCGCGTCCTCCTCGTTCCGCCCGACGTCACGCGGCTGCACTCGCGCGCGGGCGAGATCGCAGGGTTCCTGTTCGAGCGGCTGTCCGCCGCCGGGTGCGAGGTCGCCGTGCTCCCCGCCCTCGGCACGCACGGGGCGATGACGCCCCGCCAGGCCGACCTGCTGTTCGGCGACCGAGTTCCGTTCGAGCGCATCCTCCGGCATCGATGGCGCGAGGGACTCGTACGACTCGGAGAGGTCGGCGCCGCCGAGATCTCGGCGCTCTCGAAGGGGCGGATGACCGACCCGATTCCCGTCGAGGTCGACGAGATCCTTCTCGACCGATGGGACCTGGTGGTGTCGGTCGGCCAGGTCGGCCCGCACGAGGTGATCGGGATGGCCAACTTCACGAAGAACCTCGTGATCGGGCTCGGCGGCGCGCCCACGATCCACCGCAGTCACTTTCTCGGCGCCGTGTGCGACATGGAGACGATCATGGGCCGCGCCCGCAGCCCGGTCCGCGACGTCGTCGACGCCGCGTTCGACCGGTTCCTGGCAGATCGCGTCCCGGTGCTGTGGCTGCTGACCGTGATGGAGGACACATCCGCAGGCGTCGTGCAGCGCGGCCTCTTCGCCGGACGCGGAGGCTCCGGCGAGTCCGGCGGCGCCGCGTACCGGGCGGCCGCCGGCCTTTCCGCGCGCTGCAACATCGAGGTCGTCCCACGCCCGTTCGACCGGGTGACGTGCTGGCTCGACCCTGCCGAGCTCACGAGCACGTGGGTGGGGAACAAGGCGGTGTACCGCACGCGGATGGCGCTGGCCGACGGCGGGGAGCTCGTCGTGCTCGCACCCGGCGTCTCCCGCTTCGGGGAGGACCCCGTCATCGACGCCCTCATCCACCGCCACGGCTATCGCGGCACTCCCGCTGCGCTCGCCGCCGTCCACGAGGATCCGGAGCTCGCCGACAACCTCGGCGCGGCGGCGCACCTCATCCACGGCAGCAGCGAAGGCCGCTTCCGGATCGTCTACTGCACCGACCCGGCGGCGGGCGGCCTCACCCGTGACGAGGTCGAAGGCGTCGGGTACGCATGGCGCTCCCTGCCCGCGGAGCTCGACCGCCTCGGCGTCACGAGCGGCACGGCCACCGGGCCGCGAGTCGATCGCGACGGCGTGCCGTTCACCCACATCGCGAACCCGGCCCTCGGCCTCTGGGCGGCGTCCACGCGATTCCCGTGACCGTGCGGCTCAGGAGCCGTCGACGACGATGTGCGCGGCCGAGACCGGATCGTCCCGCGCGACGTACCGATCCTCGCTCGGCATCCACCGTTGCTCCCAGAGCGCGCGCGCTCCCTCGCCGTCCCGTGCGATCCCGCGCGCGAGCCGCAGCTCGCGGGGCGCGTCCACCCAGACGCGCAGGTCGTAGGCGTCGCGAAAGAGGACGTGGAGGGCGCACACACCCTCGATCACGATGACGCCCTGCGGCAGGACGAGGCGGGGCTCCGCCGACGGCCTCTGCAGCTCCCAGGAGAACCCGCGGTACTCGGCCGGCTCACCGCGCAGCACGGGGTCGAGCACCTCGGCCCGCAGACGCGAGAGCTCGAACTCCGCGCCGTCCCAGAATTCGTCCGTCCCGACGATCTGCGCGCCGGGGATCGAGCGGGCGAGCGTCGACTTCCCGGACGCCCCGTGACCGCCGATCCCCACGAGCACGAACACGCGGCCGGCCGGACGCACCGCGGTCAGGGCGGCGACTCGGTCGAGAACCGGTCCGGCGTCCATCGGCCGGCACCGTAGCCGCCGCGGATCGTCCGACGACTGCTACCGCTTCGCGGCGCGGCTTCCGCCTGCGACGAGCACCAGAAGCACGAGCACGATCACGGCCCACCAGGCGATGCTCAGCGTGCCGTTGTGCCAGGTCAAGACGTCCCACATGAAGCGAGCGTATCGCCTCGCATCAACCCGAACGACCGTAGATGGCACGTCCCCGGGTCCGCGAATCCGCGGAGCGGCGCGAGCCGGTTGTTCGCCCCGCACCGCGGCTGTAGGCTCGCGGTCTTGAGCATTCTCGGAAATCGCGTTCTGCGCAAGGAGGACCCGCGCTTCCTCCGCGGCGAGGGCCGCTACGTCGAGAACCTGCCCCTGGAGGGCGCGCTCGCCGTCACCTTCGTCCGCTCGCTGCTCGCGCACGCCCGCATCGACGGCGTCGACGCGACGGCCGCTGCGACCCTTCCGAACGTGCAGGTATTCACGGGCGCCGACGTCGACGCCGGGCCGTTCGGTCCGCCGCCGTTCCCGGGGCTGAATCCCGGCATGGGGCGACCGCTCGTCGCCACCGACGTGGTCCGCTTCGTCGGCGACATCGTCGCGATCGTCGTGAGCGAAGACCGCGCCACGGGCGTGGACGCGGCCGAGCTCGTGTCGGTCGACTACGATCCGCTGCCGGCGGTCGTGAGCCCACAGGACGCCGCGAAGGACGAGGTGCTGCTCTACCCGGAGGTCGGCACGAACGTCGCCTGCCGCTCCGGCTCGCCCGAGCACGACGAGAAGCTGTTCGACGGCTGCGACGTCGTCGTCTCGGGCACGCTCGTCAGCCCGCGGATGGCGCCGTGCCCGCTCGAGCCGCGCTCGGCCGCCGCCGAGGTCGGGCCGGACGGCCGCGTCACCGCGTGGCTCTCGACGCAGACGCCGCACCAGGACCGGATGGTGCTTGCGGGGACGCTCGGGCTCGATCCGGCGCAGGTCCGCGTGGTCGCCCCCGATGTCGGCGGTGGCTTCGGCGCGAAGATGCTCAACCCCGAGGAGGTGCTGCTCGTCTGGCTGGCGCGCCGGCTCGGCCGTCCCGTGCGCTGGACGGAGACGCGCAGCGAGAGCATGGTCGCGCTTCCGCACGGCCGCGCGCAGCGCCTCGACTACACGATCGGCGGGACGCGGGACGGCAAGGTGCTCGCCTACCGGCTCGACGTCCTGCAGGACAGCGGTGCCTACCCGGTGCTCGGAGCCTTCCTGCCGAACCTGACGGCGCTGATGGCGAGCGGCGTCTACGCGATCCCGCGGATCGAGTTCGAGGGCCGCTCGGTGGTGACGAACACGACCCCGATCTCGGCCTTCAGGGGCGCGGGCCGGCCGGAGGCATCGCAGACGATCGAGCGCGCGCTCGACGCGTTCGCGGCCGAGCTCGAGCTGGATCCGGTCGAGGTCAGGCGAAGGAACTTCATCCCGGCGGACGCGTTCCCGCACACGACCGTGACCCATGCGGCCTACGACTCGGGCGACTACGAGGGCGCGCTCGACCTGGTGCTGCGATCGGCCGGCTACGAGGAGCTGCGCGACGAGCAGCGGCGGCGGCGCGAGCAGGGCGAGGCGACGCAGCTCGGGATCGGCATCTCGTGCTACGTCGAGATCACGAACGGGATCGCGGAGACGGAGTTCGGCGAGGTCGAGATCACGCCGGACGGCGGTGCGATCGTGCGCACCGGCTCGTTCTCCCACGGGCAGGGTCACGAGACGACGTTCGCGATGATCGCGGCAGAGCAGCTCGGGCTGCCCATCGAGAAGGTGACCGTCCACAAGGGCGATACCGACGAGATCGCCAAGGGCACCGGCACCTACGGGTCGAAGTCGACGCAGATCGGCGGCATGGCGGCGAGGCTCGCGGCCGACGAGGTCGTGGAGCACGCGAAGGAGCTCGTCGGCGACTACCTCGAGGCGAGCCCGGCCGACATCGTGCTCGACCCGGCGCTCGGACGTCTCCACGTGGCCGGCGACCCGTCGCAGGCGATCTCCTGGGCGGATCTCGCCGTGCGCGCGTCGGCCGACGACAGGCTCGCCGAGCTGAAGGCGTCGCACGAGTTCAAGGCGGTGCCGACCTTCCCCTTCGGCGCCCACGTGGCCGTGGTCGAAGTCGACACGGAGACTGGCCGGGTCGAGCTGAGGCGCCTCGTCGCCGTCGACGACGCAGGCACCCTGATCAACCCGCTGGTCGCGGAGGGCCAGGTGCACGGCGGCATCGCGACAGGTGTCGCACAGGCGCTCTACGAGCACGTCGTCTACGACGACGACGGCAATCCCATGACGAGCACGTTCGTCGGCTACGCGTTCCCGTCCGCCGCCGACCTCCCCTCGTGGGAGACGGTCGAGATGGAGACGCCGACTCCGGTGAACGCGCTCGGTGCGAAGGGGATCGGCGAGTCGGGGACGATCGGCGCCACGCCGGCTGTCCACAACGCCGTCGTCGACGCGCTCGCGCCGTTCGGCGTGCGCCATGTCGACATGCCGGCCAACGGCGAGAACGTCTGGCGTGCCCTCGAGGAGGCGAGGACATGACACGGATCGCGCTGACCGTGAACGGCTCGCGCGTCGAAGAGAACGTCGAGCCACGGCAGCTCCTCGTGTACTTCCTGCGCGACCGGCTCGGCCTGAAGGGGACGAACGTCGGCTGTGACACGTCCTCCTGCGGCGCGTGCACCGTGCTGCTCGACGGCGAGTCCGTCAAGTCGTGCACCGTCTTCGCGGTCCAGGCCGACGGCTGCGAGGTGACGACGGTCGAAGGGCTTGCCGAGGGCGACGAGCTTCATCCGGTGCAGCAGGCGTTCCACGAGCAGCACGCGCTGCAATGCGGCTACTGCACGCCGGGGTTCGTGATGGCGACGGTCTCGCTCTTGAAGGAGCACCCCGACCCGTCGGAAGAGGAGATCCGCGCCGGGCTCGAGGGCAACCTCTGCCGCTGCACCGGATACCACAACATCGTCCGGGCGGTGCAGGCGGCGGCGAGGGCAGGAGCATGATCCCCGCCGGCTTCGAGTACGCGCGGGCGGGGAGTGTCGACGAGGCGGTCTCGCTTCTCGGCCGCGACGAGGATGCGAAGCTCCTTGCCGGCGGGCACTCGCTCATTCCCCTGATGCGGCTGCGCTTCACGCGCCCCTCGCTGCTCGTCGACATCGGCCGCCTCGAAGGCCTGCGCTACGTCCGGGACGACGGCGACCGGATCGCGGTCGGCGCGCTCACGCGGCACGCGGAGCTCGTGCGCGATCCGCTGCTCGCACGGCATTGCGCACTGATCGGAGAGGCCGCGGCCACCATCGGCGACCCGCAGGTACGCCACCGCGGCACGATCGGCGGCTCGCTCGCCCACGGCGACCCGGCCTCCGACCTCGCGACGATCGTGCTCACGCTCGACGCCGAGCTCGTCGTCCACGGGCCGGGCGGAGACCGGACGATCCCCGCGGCGGCGTTCTTCGCGGGCATGTTCGAGACCGCGCTCGCGCCGCAGGAGGTGCTCACCGAGATTCGCGTGCCGAAGGTGCCGTCGGGCACGTACCTCAAGGTGGAGCGGCGCGGGCAGGACTGGGCGACGGTCGGCGTCGCCGCGGCGCGCGTCGACGGGCGCGTGCAGGTGGGCCTGACGAGCATGGGCGCGACGCCGCTGCGGGCGCGGGGCGTCGAGAAGGCGCTCGCGGGTGGAGCGTCGGCAGCCGAAGCCGCCGCGCACGCCGCCGAAGGCGCGATGCCGCCGAGCGACGTGGTCGGGAGCAGCGAGTACCGCGCACACCTCGCAGAGGTGCTCGTCCGGCGCGCGCTCGAGCAGCTGTAACCCTCCCGACGACCCCCTTTCGGCGCGGCCGAGCGCTCCTCGGCGGGGACGGACTGGACCTTCGTCGGGGGCGCAGAACACCGGGCGGGCGAACGCTGACTCCGAGGCGTGGGTCGAGGGAGCTCCGACGAGCAGAACCGGTTTCGGCGTCTCTGCGGTGCCGAGACCCGGGCGACGATCATCGCCGCCGTCGCCGTGTGCGCGGCCGTGTGGGCTCCGGCCGCACCGCGGGCGGCTGCGGCGCCGAGCGCGCGGACGAGCGGAAGCAGCAGCGCCGCCCTCGCGAGGATGGTGCAGCTCGCCGAGTCGAAGGTGGGTACGGTCGCGCTGGGCCACAACAGCGACAAGGGCGGCTTCATCGACACCCAGGTCGAGGCGCCCTTCGGCTTCCACGGCAAGCCCTGGTGCGCGATGTTCGTCTCCTGGGCGGCGAGGACGGCCGGTGTGCGCTTCTACTCCGCGAAGGCGATCGGCCCCGGCGTCCGGCCGTACATGCTCTACGGCGCGTCCGTCACCGACATCTACGACTGGGCCCGCAACGCCGGGCTCGCGCGCGGCCGCACGTACCGGGCACACGCCGGCGACCTCGCGATCTTCAGCACGCCGCACGCACGTAACCGCTTCGACCACATCGGCATCGTCGTCGCGCCCGCCTCGGGCGGCGTCATCCGCGTGGTCGCGGGAAACAACGCGAACCCACGCCCGGGCGGCCACCGCGGCGTCTTCGAGACGGCCGACCGCACGAGCAGCAAGGTGCTCGTCGCCTACGTCGCGCTCTCCGCGAGCGCGCACTCCCCGTAGCTCAGGGCGAGTCGTTCGCGCTCGAGCGGAGTTTCAGCAGCTCCTCTTGACGCTGCCGCATCGCCGCCTCGAGCCGCGCGGCGATCTCCGGCTGCGCCTGCTGCATGCCCCGGAACTCGGTCCCGAACAGGACGAGCAGCCTCGCCGGCGAGGTCGTGGTGACCGTTGCGGTGCGGCGCCCGTCCCCGAGGATCGCGATCTCGCCGAAGAAGTCGCCGGGGCCGTAGGTCGCGACGGTCTCGTCCTCGGCGGTGACGACCGCACTGCCCTCGACGACGACATAGAACGAGTAGCCGGCGGCCCCTTCGCTCGCGAGCCTGACTCCCTCGCTGACCCTCTTGACCGCGAACCACGACGCCAGCTGCTCGAGCTCGTCGTCGCTCAACGAGTCGAAGAGCGGGATGCCTGTGAGGTCGTCGGCGGTGGCCATATGGCGTGCCTGAACCTACCGTTGCCGCGACTGCCGATCGTCACCCGTCACCGGATCGTCACCAATCGATCACACGAACGACACGGCTCACAGCATCGCCAGCCTCGTCGCAATCGTCGTGTCGGCCGCCTCGCCGAAGGCTCCCTGACCCGTCACGGCCGGGATGAAGTGGGCGCGGTCGAGCGACTGGAGGACGGTGGCGCTCGTCGCCGTCACGGTCGCCACCCGGGGCACGTCGCGCAGGAGCGCGATCTCGCCGACGAAGTCGCCCGGACCGAGGCTCGCGATGTGGCGGCCCTCCTTCGTCACCTCGACCGTCCCCGTCTCGATCACGTAGAAGAGGTCGCCGGGATCGCCCTCGCGGATGAAGACCTCGCCGGGCGCCACCTCGACGCGCACGAGCGCGCGCGCGAGCGACTCGAGCGCCGGCTCCGGGAGGAGCGCGAGCAGCGAGACACCGCGCAGGAGCTCGAGGCCGGCCGGCGCCAGCGCGGTGAGGTCGATCCTGCTGAGGCCGCGTAGCCCGAGCAGAACCAGGGCGCCGACAGATGCTCCGATGACGACGAGCCCCCAGCGGATCCCGATCGTCGAGATGAAGGTCGGCATGAGCAGCGCGCCGATCGCCATCGTGCCGATGACGGCGCTCTCCATCGCGCCGAAGACGCGGGACATCGCCTCCTTGGGTGCGATTCGCTGCAGGATCGTGAACGCGTTGACGTCGACGACCGAGTTCGCCAGGCCGATGAGAACCCAGACCACGACGGCCGTCGTGACGGTCGGCCAGGCCGCGAGCAGGAGCAGCGGCGCCGACCAGAAGAAGACACCGATCCCGAAGTCGCGTGCGAGGTGGCTGCGCTGGGCGAGGACGAGCGCGACGAACCCGCCGACGAGGCCGCCGATCCCGAGGGTCGCGTTCAGATAGCCGAGACCCGAGCGGCTGAGGCCGAGGAGCCCGAGCGCGACCGACACCTCGAAGACGAGCGACGCTCCGGCGACGACCGTCTGCGCGCAGTAGAGGCCGATGAGCAGGCGCAGGTCGCGGTTGCCGAGGATCTCGCGGTAGCCGGCCGAGGCTTCCGCGAAGAAGCCGGGCTTGGCTTCCGCGGCGGGCGCCGAGGTCTCCGCCTCGACCGCCTCGGCCTGCGCGGGCTTCCTGGTCGTGCGGATCCCGATGACGAGGAGCGCCGACCAGACAAAGGTCGCGGCGTTGAAGATGAAGACGGTCGAGATGGTCGAGACGGCGAGGAGGATGCCGGCGATCGCAGGGCCCGCGAAGAAGCCGACGCTCTCGATCGTCGAGGACGCGACGTTGGCGGCGGTGAGGTCACCGGGGCCGCTTGCCAGCTCGGGCAGGTACGAGGCCTGCGCCGATCGGAACGGCGTCGCGCAGATGCTCGTGAGGACGATGACGGTGTAGACCGCGTAGGGATTGGCTCCGTCGGCGATCAGCAGCGCCGAGCTGAGGACGAGGATCGCGCGGATCGAGTCGGAGCCGACCATGACGAGCCTGCGGGGGTAGCGGTCGCCGAGCATCGCCGCGAACGGCGTGATCAGCGCCATCAAGACGTACCTGACGACCCCGAGGACGCCGACGGCGGTCGGGCCGCCCTGCTCGTAGATGTAGACCGCACCCCCGACGCCGTAGGCCCAGTCTCCGACGATCGAGCCGGCGAAGGCGAGCTGGATCCGCCGCAGCCCGGGGTTCCGGAAGACATCGCGCAGCGAGCTGGTTGCCTCGACGAGCTTCTCGCGCAGTCCGGCCATCCATGCGAACCCCACCACATATGCCGACCAGTTGCGAGGGCAGGCAGCGGCGGGTGGGGTCGGCCCTCGGCAAGCGCGGCGCGCTCGTCCGCGCGAGGGCGGTTGACAAGGGCATCCGCTTCCGAGCAGGATCCCCTGAGCACTTGGCCTCGTGGGAACGAGGTCGCCCGCGGGGTAAAGGGAGAGAGGTCCATGAGAAGGTTCTTGCGGCTTGGTCTGGGCACTGCCTGTGCGCTCGTGCTGGTTGGAGGAATGCTCTCGGGGGGCGCCGCCGCGGCGGCGGCCGCCGGTCCGACGTTCACCGTGATGGTGCTGCCGGGTTCGCTCACGGCCGGCAAGTCCGGTGTCGTCCAGGGCACGTTCACGAACAACGGCGCGGCCGTCTCGGGGGTCGCCTTCACGTTCACCTTCCCGTTCAGCGTGAGCGTGCCGGCCGCGAACGGGTGCGCCTCGGTGCTCCCGAAGACCGTCGCCTGCCTCGTCGGCCTGGTGGGATCGGGTAAGACGGCGAGCAAGGCGTTCGAGTTCGCCGTGCCGGCCGCATCGAACTTGCCGGCCTTGCCGGACTCGATCACGGTGACCGGCGTGGCCGGATGGCTGAGCCCCGCGCCGCCGAAAGCGGGCCTACTGAAGGTGAACGGTACGGCCACGATCTACGCGGCCGGGTCGCTGATGATCCCGCTTGAGACCGGCTTCGACCAGGTCGCCGGGGCGAGCGACTGCGTCGGGCAGGGCGGCAGCGTCAACGGCACCGGCACCGCCCAGTCCGGAGAGGGCGAGGGGCAAACGGAGGGCCCGATCGTGACGGCGGGGCCGAACTCGTCGGGGCTTCCGTGCACGCCGATCGTCGCAGGGGTCGTCACCCCACCCGAAGGAAACGACCAACTCGTCGTGAAGCTCCCGCTCGGCACGACGGCGCAGGTCGCGCTCTACTTCGTCGACGAGACCCTGCCGTGGCCGAACAACAACGACGGCACCTATTCGGGACCCGTGGATGCCGAGAACGCCCACCAGCCGTTGCTGGAGAACCCGAGCTACCCGAACCCAGGGACCGACGTGATCGTGCCCTGGTGTGTCGGCGGTTCGATTCCGGCTCTCGGCTCGGGCTACTCGAGCGACGCGTGCATCGTCTCGGTCGACTCGTCGGCGGACACGGACAACGACGACGACACCGGCACGATCGTGCTGAACGTCGTCGGCACCGCGGGAGACGGCGCCTTCCACGGCGGCTAGGCGTCTGGAGGCGGGGTGAGCGGCGCGCGCACCGACGGCGCGCGCCGCTCGCGCCTCCGGCCAGGTCGCCGCTTCTACATGCGCGACGTCGCGACGACTCCGAGGCGCCCGAAGATCGCGTCCCGCTCGAGCGCTTCCGGCGACTGCCCGTCCAGTCGACCGAGGGCGACGAGCGCGTCGAGGGCGAGCGCGACCTCGTAGCCGGCGCCGGCGGACCGGGCCCCCTCCAGGCTCTCGGTCAGCGCCGCCCGCGCCTCTGCCGGCTGCCCGAGCTGCATCAGGGCGACGCCGCAGACCCGCTGGAGGGTGGGCACGAGGACGAAGATCCCCTCGTAGGATCCCGCCCGGGCGAGCGTGCTCCGCGCGAGGTCGAGCGCCTCCCCGGCCGCCCCTTGGAAGGCGAGCGACTCGGCCGTCCTCGCCTCGGTGACGAGAGCCTCGTCTCGCTCGCCGGCGCGCTCGAACTCCTCGTGGGCCTCGGCGAGCAGCGGTCGTGCCTCGTCGAACCGTCCGAGCCTCGCGAGGAGGGTGCCGTAGTAATGCGCCACCATGGCGATCCAGGAGCCGGACCCGGAGGCTCGCGCGATTCGCAGCGACTCCTTCATCAGCGGCTCGGCCTCGGCCAGCCGTCCCTGATCGAGGAGGACCTCGGCCCGGTTGACGACGGCGAACGAGGCCGACCAGCGGTCGCCCGACCGCTCCCAGACCCGCTGGGCCCGCTCGTAGAGGTCGATCGACTCGCTCCAGCGACCCTGGCGGTGCGCGATCACGCCGAGGTTGTTCAGGATCGCCCCCTGCCGCTCCAGGTTGCCGAGCTCCTCGTAGACGGCGAGCGCGCGCTGCGAGTAGACGGCCTCCTCGAACCGGCCCATCGTCGCGTACGCCCAGTCGAGCACGTAGAACGCCTGTGCGAGCGCCTCGCGCGCGTCTGACGCCTCGGCCCCCTCGATCGCCCGCCGGCACCAGGCGATCGCCTCGAGCGGGTTCCCCTGTTTCTGCCTGATCACCGCTTTCCGGGCGTAGAGGCTCGCCCGCTGGCGGACGGCGGGTGGCTCCTCGTGTCCTTCGAGCACGTCGATGCCGCGCGTGAGCCAGCGCAGGGCCTGCGGGTACCGACCGAGCCGCCACGGGCCCAGGGCGTGCTTGAGCATGAGCCGGGCCTCTTCCACCGGGTCCGCCCGCAGGTGGCGCCGCGACGTCCGGTAGGCGTCCCCGGCCGCCTCGAACTCGCCGAGCCGGTAGCGCACGTCCCCGAGCGACTCCGCCACCGCGGCGACGTCGGAGTCGGACGCACCGCGGAACCGCCGCGCCGCGTGCAGCGCCCGCTCGTAGCTGCTTGCGGCGTCGACGTTGGCGTAGACCTTCTTCGCCTGGTCGCCCGCGAGCCGCGAGTAGCGCCACGCCCGTTCGAGGTCCCCGGCATGGAAGAAGTGCAAGGACAGGACGCCTGCCTCCTCGCCCGGATCGTCGCTCAGGCGACTCTCGATCACCCGGCCGACACGTGCGTGCAGCTCGCGCCGGCGCCGGAACGGCAGCCCCTCGTAGGCGGCGTCGTGGACGAGCGTGTTGCGGAAGCGCAGCCGCCCGTCGGGATCGCGCTCGACGAGTCCGCGCAGCCGCTCCCAGAGCGCGTCGTCGAGCGCCACCTCGTCGCGCAGCGTCGAGCGCAGCAGCACCTCGCTGAAGGTCACGCCGAGAACGGACGCGTACCGGAGCGCGATCCGGTCGGACGGGGAGAGGCGGTCGATGTCCGCGTTGACGACAGCCTCGACCGAGTCGGGCAGGGCCTCCGTCGTCCCGGCCGACCGCGCGACGTTGAGCAGCTCGACCAGGAACAAGGGGCTGCCGCCCGATCGTCGTGCGAGCTCCTCGACCTCGTGCGGACGGAGCGGCTCTGCGTCGGTGGCGATCTCGACGATCTCCGCCGCCTCGCGCTCCGAGAGGGGCAGCAGGTCGAACGCGAGGAACCGCAGCTCCTCGTCCTCGACGTCGGTCCAGAGCGCTTCGGGGTGGGTCCGGGCGACGACGAGTGCGTACGGCAGCGCCCGGCCGGCCTTCGAGAGGCGGTGCAGCAGGTCGGCGCTCGAGTCGTCGATGAACTGCGCGTCCTCGACGACGAGAGCGACCGGCGAGGCGCCCAGCGTCGCGACGAGGAAGCGCAGCGTGACGTCGGCGAGCACTTCCCGGAGGAAGCGCTCGTCGAGTGCGCCCGTCTCGGGTGTCGCCGGCAGATCGAGCCCGAGCAGGAGGCCGAGGAGCGGCACCCACGGGACGAGCTCCGCGTCGGTCTCGCCGACGACCTCGCGCAGGCGGCGCTCGGACTCCGCCGGCGTGGCGCCGTGATCGAGCCCCAGCACGTCGCGTGCCGGCTCCCGCAGCGCGTAGTAGGGCGTCGAGGTCTCGTACTCCTCGCAGGTCGAGCGCAGCACGCGCACGTCGGGCGTCGCGGCGAGCAGCTCCCGAACGAGACGCGTCTTGCCGATCCCCGAGGGGCCGGCGACCTCGACCGTCCAGCCCTGTCCCGCCTTGACGTCGTCGAGTACGGCCCGCAGGGCCTCGAGCTCTCGCTCGCGGCCGACGAACGGGGTCTCGACGATCCGCTCGTCGTGTCGGCCGAGAATCGGGCCGACGATGGAGGCCCTGACGAGCTCCGCCTTTCCCTTCGCCTCGAACGGCTCGATCGGCGTCGTCGCGAAGGTCGTGCGCGAGCGCTCGAGCACGATCTCCGTCGAGAGGATCTGCCCGGCCTCGGCCCGGCTCATGACCCGGGCTGCGGTGTTGATCGCGTCACCGAACACGCTGTAGGCGCGTCGATACGGGGGGCCGAAGTCTCCCGTGAAGACCCTGCCCGTGCTGACGCCGGCCCTCAGCGGGATGACGCCGGGTCGGTCCATCACCTCGCGCAGCGTGCGCAACATCTGCTCCTCGTCGTGGCCGGTGCCCGACGGCGCTCCCGCCGTCAGGAGCGTCTTGACGCTGCCCTTCGCGATGTCGGTCAGGTTGAAGGGCACGTCGTGGCGAAGAGCGGCCTCCTGGATCGAGCTGATGCGCTCGTCGAGGGCCTCCGCGAGCGCGGCCGGGCCGAGCCGGGCCAGCAGCGCGTCCGTGTTCATGAGGTCGAAGAAAGCTGCCGTGATCGTGCGGTGCTCGGGCTCGCTGTGCTCGAGCAGAACGTGGGCCCGGGCAGCGATGGGGATGCACGAAGCCACCTGGACGCCGCTCACCGCGCCGACGTCGGCTGCAGGCTCGGGCGCGATGTCCGGCGGAGCGACGAGGAGGAGCGCGTCCTCCTTCGGCGGGCCCACGCACGCCGGGTCGAGCCGGCCGGCGAGCGCACGGCTGATCCCGATCTCGCCGGCGTCCGCGACCGCTTCGATCATCGCGGTCTCCGTCGCCGTCGGCCCGAGGACCAGCAGCTCCCGGTGCACGCTCCCCGCCGTGAAGAAGTCGATCGTCCCCGTTGTGATCCCGATCGACATCCGGAGAGTCACGGTGCCGCCGCCCACGCGGATCCGGCCGACGCGTTCGATCGTTCGCTGCATCTCCCAGGCCGCGCGCGCTGCCCGCGCCTCGTGGCCGGGACCCTCGAAGAGGAGGAGAAGCGCATCGCCCCCCCACTTCAACAGTCCCGCGCCCCAGTCGTACGCCTCGTCGAGCAACGCCCTGAAGACGCCGTCGAGCGTGTCGCGCAACAGCTCCGCGCCGATCTTCCCGCGTCGCGCCAGACGCTCGGTCAGCGCAGTGAAGCCCGAGATGTCGACGAATGCGAGCGACCCGTCGACCGCGCGGTACGTGGTCTGCGGCGACTCGCGCACCCACTCGATCAGGAGGCGCGGCACGTACGGCTTCAGCACCTCGCCCCGGCCGTCCAGCACCTGTGGCTCGATCAGCGCCATCATCGCACTCGCCGTGCCCCACCGGGGTCCCGCTCCAGCTCTCCGCCTTTCAGGTGCGTGTCGAAGAAGGAGACGATGCGCCGGCGGGCGTCCTCGGCGGCGGGCGCGTGGTAGCCGCCCCCCGCGATCTTCCCCAGCAGCACGAACAGGGTGGGCGCGTCCGCGGGGTCGTGGTCGTTGAGGAACGAGTGCCCGGCGCCGGGGTACTCCTTCACGTCATGGTCGACGCCGTTCGTAACGAGCGCTCGCTCCAGGCGGCCGGCGGCGCCTCGCAGCGTGCGATCCTTGCCGCCGTAGCTTCCGACGACCGGACACGAGCCGGCGAGAAAGCGTTCGGCATCCTTGGGGACGGCGCCGTAGTTCACGCTCGACGCCGAGAACCCGCGGCCGGGAGCGAGCAGCAGGGCGAAGCCGCCGCCCATGCAGAAGCCGATGACGCCGATCGTGCCCGTGCAGCCGATCTGCGCGGCGAGCCACGTGCGCACGGCCTCGACGTCGTCGAACGCCCGCCCCTGCCGGGCGCGAGCATCGCGGATGATCGAACGCATACAGGTCATCCTCCCGCCCCAATGGAAGAGGTCGGGAGCGGCGACGAGGTATCCCTCGCCTGCGAGCCAGTCGGCCTGATCCCTCAGGTCCCGGCTCATGCCCAGGGCGTCGTGGATGACGACGACACCCGGCCACGGACCCGCCCCCTCCGGCGCGGCCACATACGCCGGCAGCCCGCCCCGATCGGTGGCGATCCTCACCTCGGTCAAGGCCGAGAGCGTACTCCGGTTCGCCGCACCAGGAGGTGCGGAATTCGGGTTTCGCGCGGGCATGGTGGGGTGTTTCGCGGATTCGCAGCGCATCGCCCGCGGACATGGTTACGGTGTGACCGTCGCGTCGGGAGCGGCCGTACGCCCGCGCCCTGGTCGGGCGCTCGAGCCGTCGGTCGGGCCGGGCTACCGCTGGGTCGTGCTTTCCAACACGACCCTGGCGATGCTGATGGCGACGCTGAACATGTCGAGCGTGATGATCGCGCTGACGGCGATCTTCCGCGGGATCCGCCTCGATCCGCTGGGGCCGGGCAACTTCAACTATCTGCTCTGGATGTTGATGGGCTACATGGTCGTGACGGCCGTGCTGGTGGTGAACCTCGGCCGGCTCGGCGACATGTTCGGACGGGTGCGGATGTACAACCTCGGGTTTCTCGTCTTCACGATCGCCTCGGTCCTGCTCTCACTCGTCTGGAGCACCGGCCCGACCGGCGCCCTGGAGCTGATCGGGCTGCGGATGCTGCAGGCGCTCGGCGGCGCGATGCTGATGGCGAACACCGCGGCCCTCCTCACGGACGCCTTCCCCGAGGAGCAGCGGGGCCTCGCGCTCGGGTTGAACCAGGTGGTGGGGTTGGCCGGGACCTTCATCGGGCTGATCGCGGGCGGGCTGCTCGCGCGGGCCGACTGGCGGCTCGTGTTCGTGATCAACGTGCCGGTGGGGCTGTTCGGGACGATCTGGTCGTACTGGAAGCTGCGCGAGCTGGGGCAGCGGACCGTCGCCCGGATCGACGTGCGCGGCAACCTCGCCTTCGCCGCAGGGCTGACGCTGGCGCTCATCGGGATCACCTACGGCATCCGCCCCTACGGCGGCCACACGATGGGCTGGCAGAACCCCTTCGTCCTCACGACGCTCGGCGTCGGCATTGCGCTGCTGGCGCTGTTCGTTGCGATCGAGCACCGGGCCGAGGAACCGATGTTCCGGCTCGCGCTGTTCCGGATCCGCCCGTTCGCGGCCGGCAACGTCGCGGGCCTTCTGAGCTCGATCGGCCGCGGCGGGCTGATGTTCATGCTCGTGATCTGGCTGCAGGGAATCTGGCTGCCCCAGCACGGCTACGGCTTCGCGCGCACCCCGCTCTGGGCCGGCATCTACATGATCCCGCTCAACGTCGGCTTCCTCGCCGCCGGCCCCGTCTCCGGCCTCCTCACCGACAAGTTCGGGGCGCGCCCCTTCGCGACCGGCGGCATGCTCCTCGCCGCCGTCACCTTCGCCGCACTGATGCTGCTGCCGGTCGACTTCTCCTACCTGCCGTTCGCGCTCGTGATCTTCGCCAACGGGATCGCCTTCGGCCTCTTCGCGGCCCCGAACACGACCTCGATCATGAACAGCGTCCCCGCCCGCCACCGCGGCGTCGCCTCCGGCATGCGGGGCACCTTCCAGAACGCCGGCATGCCGATCTCGATCGCCATCTTCTTCTCGCTGATGATCATCGGGCTCACGAGCCGCGTCCCGCACGCGATGTTCGCCGGCCTGACGGCGAACGGCGTCCCGGCGGTCACCGCCACCCGCCTCGCCCACCTGCCGCCGGTCGGCTACCTGTTCGCGGCATTCCTCGGCTCGAATCCGCTCCACTCGCTGCTAGGCCCCAGGGTCCTCGCCGCGCTGACCACGGCGCAGCGGGCCCGGCTGACCGGCCGTAGCTTCTTCCCCTCCCTCATCTCGGCCCCGTTCAAGCACGGGCTGACGATCATCCTCACCTTCTCGATCGTCATGTGCCTGCTCGCCGCCTGGGCCTCCTGGCTGCGCGGCGCCAAGTACATCCATCACGAGCCCGAGCTCGCGGCAGGCGTCGGAGCGCATGCCGGCTGACCGGGGACGGGCTCGGGCGGCTAGTCTCTGCCCGTGTCTCGCCGCATGGTCTCGATCGCCTCGGCCCCGGGCTGGAAAGCGCGCTTCCTCGCCGAGGATGAGCCGGAAGGGTTTCGGGTTGTGACCCTGGTCTCGTGGGCGCTCGTGGAGGACTCCGACGGCAAGACCGCGATGGTGGGCGTCATCCAGCGTGCGCCGACGCCTGAGGCGCCGCACGGCTCGCTCGGGTTCACGGACGAGGTCGAAGGCTTCCAGGGCTATACCTTCACCGGCCTCGCGACGCGCGCGCCCGAGCACTAGGGCACGAGCGCTGTGAGCTGCGCAAGCAAGCGCACCCCTGCGGCGCCGATCGCGGTGCGGGAGAGCCGACCGTTGGCGACGACCCTGCAGCCCGCGAGCCCGACGTCGACGACGTCCGCCCGCGCACGCGGATAGCGAAACGTCGCGACGATCTCGCTCCCGTCGTCGAACGGACACGCGATGATCCCGCGCGGCAGCTTCGGCAGCGCATCGAGCTCGACGGCCAGCTGCGCGATCCGCGGCGCGGCGGTGACGAGCCTCATGCCCTCGAGACGGCGCGCAGTCACCGCCGGGTTGAGCCCGTGGTAGCGGCAGAGCAACAGCGACGTCGCACCCGCGGGAACGAGCTCACCTCGGCTGCTCGGCGTCGCGCTTGGCAGCTTCGGAGCGATCGCCGGGCAACCCGGGACTGCCGCATGCGCACCGTGGAGCGAGAGCACGGCGAGGGCGAGCGCCGTGACGGGCGCGAGCAGGATCCTCATCTCGATGTCGTACGTCGCCGGTGCGGGCGATCGTCACACGTCTACGTCTGCGAGGCGGCTCGCTCGAGCGCCGATGTCGATCTTCTTCATCTCGAGCATCGCCCGCATGACCCGCTGCGACTTCTCCCGGTCGGGATCGCCGAGCAGCTCGAACAGGAACAGCGACGTGTAGAGCGCAGCCGCCACCGATGAGTCCCGCACACGGAGCCGGTCCTTCTTGCGATGAGGGTCGTGTTCTTCGACGTCAGCGCCGTCAGACCCGACGCGGCGGCGGTGGAGGCACTTGCGCGGCTGCAGCTCACGGCCCGGCGGCACGGCCGCCAGGTCCAGCTGCGCAACGCGTCGGCGGAGCTGCGCGACCTCGTGGCGTTCATGGGGCTGCGGGACGTCCTTCCGGCGCAGGAGGCTGCTACGCCGCGAGGCGCGGCGGCAGGCCGAAGAGCGGGAACAGCGTCTCGGTCCCGAGGAAGAACGTGAGCTCGACGATGCGGCCGTCCTCGATGTCGAGCACCTGCAGCGCCCACGGCTCGTAGCCGTCGCCGGCCGGGCTCGGCTTGTACTGGCCGAAGGCCGGCAGGCCGTTCGCGTCCACCGTCGGGATCACGCGCGAGCCGCGACAGCCGATCCCGGGTCCGAGCCACCAGGTGAAGATGTCGTCGCGGCCGCGCAGCCACAGCGAGTAGGGCGGCATCGACTGCGTCGCATCCTCGTGGATGAGCGCCGCGAGCGCCTCCATGTCGTAGCGCTCGAACGCCGCGACGTAGCGGACGAGCAGCTCGCGGCTCGGCGCGTCGAGGCGACCCGCCGCCTCCACCCTCGACGGGCCGATCGCCTCGAGCGTCGCCCGCGCCCTCTGGAGCGCGCTGTTGACCGAGGCGACGCTCGTGTCCAGCAGCTCTGCCGCCTCGGCGGCCTTCCAGTTGAGCACCTCGCAGAGGATGAGGACGGCCCGCTGCCGCGGCGGCAGGTACTGGAGCGCCGCGACGAACGCGAGGCGGATCGTCTCGCGGGAGACCGCGACCTCCGCGGGATCGCCGTCGTGCGTCACGAGCTCGTCCGGCACCGGCTCGATCCAGGTCACCTCCGGCAGCGCGTCGAGGTTCTCGACGACGGGTTCCCGCGCCGGCCCGAGGTCCATGGGGCGGGCGCGGCGCTCCCTGCCGTCCAGCATGTCGAGGCAGACGTTCGTCGCGATCCGGTAGAGCCACGACCGCACCGCCGCACGGCCCTCGAAGCGGTCGAGCGCGCGCCACGCGCGCAGGAACGCGTCCTGCACGGCGTCCTCGGCCTCGAACGGGGAGCCGAGCATCCGGTAGCAGTACGCGGTCAGCTCACGGCGGTGCTGCTCCAGCTCCCCGAACGCGGGCGCGACCGCGGCCGGCGACCCACTCACGACAGCCATCTTACGCCGCCCTCCTCACCTCACGTAGCCGTTTTCGGTCACGAGGTGAGACTTGCGCGGCTGCCGGAACTCATCGGTCGCGGTCAGAGACCGAGGCGCCGCCGGAGCGCGAGCTCCCAGCGCCGCGGCGGGATCAGCCGGTCGATCCGGTCGCGATGGCGGATCGCGACTCGCGCGAGCGCGAAGACGAGCAGCGGCACGCCGACAAGGACGAAGACGTCGGCAAGGTTGAAGGCGAACGCTCCGACGACGAGTGGATTCGGCACGCGACCGCCGTGCCGATGCGCCGAGACGACGTTCCCGAGCACACCGCCCGCGACGATGCCTGCCCCCGCCGCGACGAGCCGGGACGGCAGCATGGCGAGCAGCAGCACGACGACGAGCAACGCGACCGTGAGCACCGACCATGCGTGCGATCGCTGGTGAAAGTCCCAGCCCTTGGTCGCGAAGGCCGCCTTCACCGCGAGGTCGACCGCTGCGAGGCAGAGAGCGACACCGATGACGAGGGGCAGCCGTAGACGCATCTCCGGCTGCATCGGCACGGCACGCCGCGGGCATGACCCGTGCTCAGGAACGGCAGCTCGGCAGTGCTCGTCGCGACGGCGAGGCGCCGGCCGGCACGACGTAGATCCGCTGACCGCGGAGCGCGTGCAGCTCGAGCGTCTGCGGCGGTGCCCGGTAGACGTCGACGTGGAGGGCGATGATCGCGCCACCGGTGTCGAGCGCGCGGAACCATCCCTTCGCGGGCGTGTCGCAGTAGGCGGGGATGAAGACGCGGCTGCCGAGCGGGATGAGCTCCGGGTCGACCGCGACCGTGTGCCAGAACGGCAGCGGCCGCGTGCGGCCCGCGGCGAAGCGAAGCTGCGGCGGCGGCGCCAGATAGCGCGCGGCGGCGCCGTTCGACCAGCCGCCCGCCGCGAGCGGGAAGGTGACCTGGCCGCGCCCGTTGCGCCAGCCGAAGTCGAGCCAGGCGGGGCTTCCGTTCGTCCAGACGCCGTTCCAGCAGGGCAGCGTCGGCCGCCCGTCGGCGTTCACCCAGCCGGTGCCGTAGGGGCCGGCGAAGTGGTCGAAGCGGCCGTCGGCGGCGAGTCCCTCGCCGTTCATCGCGACGCCGTGCGGACCGTAGAGCCAGTCGACGCGATGGGTGCCGGGCAGGCCCGGCACGCGCACCCGCTTGCCGGAGAACCAGGCCTCGCGGACGGGGTAGTACTCGGTGACGATCGCGCCGGAGAGCCAGCGTGGGGCGACGACCGGATGCGTCGTGGTCGGAGGCCGCGGCGGGCACGGCCGCTCGGCGCGGCCGGCGGCCGGGCCGCCCGCCAGTGCCGCGAGGATCGACGCGATCACGGCGACGAGGCGCACCGCACCAGTATGTCGCGGTGACCTCCACCGGCACCCTCCGTATAGTCTCCGGAGGCATCCGCGGAGGTGGGAGACGGTGGCAGTCGTAGAGCAGGAAGCTCCTGCGGGCGCGCTCGGCGCGCCGGCTGCGCGGCGGCCTCAGGTGACGATCGTCCCGCTGCGCGGGCTGCCGATCGTCGGTCTCGTCGTCGTCGCGCTCGTCGTCTCGATCGCGGGCAACTGGCCGTGGGCGCTCGACTTCTTCCACGTCGCCGGGGGCGGGGCATGGACTGCGGTCGACCTCTTCATGGGCTTCGTCATCGGGCCGATCATGCGCACGCTGTCGGTGCCGGCGCGGATCGAGCTGACAACGCGACTGATGCCGAAGATGCTCCTCATCATGCCGACGCTCGTGACGATGACGCTCGCCGCCGGCTTCCAGCTCGCGCGGCACAACGGCATGCTCAGCGGCTCGTACGGCCGGCATGCGTGGGTCGTCGCGTCGATGGTCGTCGTCGCGGTGATGGCCATGACCGCGCTCGCGCTCCTCCAGCCCGCGAACATCGCCGTGCTCTTCGAGCTGCGGAAGCCGCAGCCGAACCCGGCGATCGTGCAGAAGCTGATGCGCCGGTTCATCTACGCGGCCGGCGTCACGGGCGCGATGCAGGTCGCGACGCTGATCATCATGACCCGGCTCGCGACGTGAGCGCCGCCCCTCAGGCGACCGCGCTCGCGGAGCAGCCCGGGCCGAAGGTGACGGAGCTCGGAATGCTCTCGATCGGGCTCGTCGCGGCCGGCGTGATCTACCTCGCCGCCTACCTGCCGCGGCGGGCGCCGCTGGCACCCGCCGTCGTGCTGCTCGCGGCGGCCGTCGCGGTGCTCGCGGCGAACGTCGTCCTGCTCGCGCGCCGGCCCGGGTTCGCGTGGTGGCGGTTCACGCAGGTCGCCCGGTGGATGCTCCTCGCGTACCTCGTCGTCGCGGGCATGCTCGAGTTCACGTTCGTCTACGACCACACCCGTGGAGCGGTGCTCGCCCTCATGACGCTCCTGCTGGCGACGTTCACGCTCAACGTCCCGCTGCTCGCCGCCTACACCGTCGCACGGTTCGAAGGCTCGCGCGAGTAGCGGCCCGCACCAGAGCCTGCCGTGGCGGCGCTCCCTGCGCCCCGACGAAGGTCCAGTCCGTCCCCGCCGAGGAGCGCCCGACCGCACCGCGGAGTTGGCGTAGCCTGGAGGACGGTGACCCGCGCCGCGGAAGACTGGGAGTGACATGAATGACGCCGACCATGCCGGGGGCTGGCCCCCGGCGGGCGGAGCAGCTCATCCGGGGCGGGCGCAGGGCGGCCGGCCGCGGCTGCGGCTGATTCCGCGGGAGGTCGCCGAGCTGGGGCCGATCAGCCCCGAGCTCGTGCTCGTGTGCCCGGAGCTCGCCGTCGCGGCTCGTGAGACGCTTCCCGATGCGCCCTGGCTGCAACACGCCCCGACCCGCGTCACGGACGCGGCTGCGCCCGCCCCCGCCGTGAGCGGCCCGCCCGCGCCGCCGCCCGAGCCCCCGCCGCCGGGGCGGCCGGCCGAAGGAGACCCGGAGCCGGTCTCGTTCGACACCGCGGATCTGCGGCTCAAGCGCCACGACATCCGCCTCGAGCGCCACGTGCGGGGCGGCTCGCCGAGCTGGAAGCTCGTCCTCCCTCGGGGCGAGGTCATGGAGGTGGCCGAAGACGGCGACGACGAGCTTCCGCCGGCGAAGATCGCGGCGCTGCTTCACGCCGTCGCCGCCGAGGAGCTGCTGCTCCCCGTCCCCTGGTACAGCGACGACCCCGACCTTGCGCGGCTGCAGGCGCAGGTCCGGGAGCAGCGCGACGCGATGCTGCGGCACGACCCCGGCACCCGTCTGGGCTCCGACCCGGAGAACCTGCACCAGTTCCGCGTCGCCGGCCGCCGCCTTCGCGCATTCCTGCGTGTGGCCCGGCGGCTGGTCGACGCGACCTGGGCCGCCTCGTTGCGAGCCGAGCTGGGCGACCTGGGCCGGACGACCGGTCCCGTGCGCGACCTCGACGTCCTGCTCGACCAGCTGCAGCACGAGATCCAGAGCCTCGACCCCGGCGAGCTGCCCGCCGGGCAGGCAGTGATCGCCGCGCTCGGCTCGGAGCGCGACCGGCTGCAGCGGGCGCTCCTCGCCGCCCTGGCCGAGCCAGCCTATCTGCACCTGCTCGAACGACTGGCGCTGCCGCTCGAGGTCTCCGCGCAGCCGGCGCGGACCTCGCTGCGGAAGCTCGCGACGCGCGAGCTTCACCGCCTGGTGCGGGACGTGCAGAAGCTCGGAGGCTCGCCCGACGACGAAGCGCTGCACGCTCTCCGGATCAGAGTCAAGCGCGTTCGCTACGCGGTCGAGCTCGGCGGGCAGCCGACGCGGCCGCAGACGGAGCGGGTGATCGAGGCGGCAAAGACGCTGCAGGACCTGCTCGGCGAGCACCGGGACACCGTGGTCGCCGAGCGGCTGCTGGCCGGCCTTGCCGGTCGAGACGCCGACGCTTCGCTCGTGTTCGTCGCCGGCCGCCTGGCCGAGCGGCAGCGGCTCAGGCGCGAGCGGCTCGGCGAGCGGCTGCCGGCCGCCTGGAAACAGCTCCGCCGCGCCGCACGCAAGCTCCGCTGATCACGGCGACGACTCCCGGGGCCTCAGCCAGACGGCAAAGTCGCCCCAGCGCTCCCGAACCCGGATCTGCACGAGCTGCTCGAGCAGCCGCGCATCTCGACCGAGCGCCTGGCTCACCACGAGATCGTCCGGGTCGAGGTTGGGCGCACGGTCGGGATCGCGGATCGTGTGGGCCACCGCGTTGCGCCAGCCGTTCTGAAGATGCACCCACCAGTCGGCAGGCGCGGCAACGTCGCTTCCTCGGAGATGCGCGTGGCCGGGAGCCGTTGCGCGAATCCACGCCGAGAGCCGTCCGTCCACGTCCTCGCACGCGACGTCGAGCGCGTTCCAGAAGGCGAGGAATCCGAAGAAGGGAGTGGCCGCGTTGAGCCCTTCGCGGTAGTAGCCGAGAACGATCTTCAGGCTCCGGTCGGCGACCGCGACGACCTCGGCGGGTGCGTCGTAGTTGTGGTCGACCAGGCTGCGCCGCAGTGTGTTGAGGAGCGGAGGATCCATCTCCCCCTTGAATCCCGCCCCTCCCGTCATGACGACGCGGATTCGCTGCCGCGTGGAGAACGAGAGGGCGGAGAGGAAGCTCGCCGTCGCCTTCCGCTCCTCGGCGTAGTCGTCCGGGTCGTCCACCATCGTCGTGACGACCGGCCATCTCTCCTCACCTTCTTCGTTGGGGCCGAGCTCGTGCCACACGAAGCGCCGTCCGTCGTACTCGATCACGACCGTCTCGGGTTCCGGGAAGGGACTGCGCTGCCCCCGCTGCTCGGTGTGAAACGTCAGGCTCGTCTCGACGGCAGCCTCGTAGCGCACCCCTGCAGCCTATGCCAGTCCGAGACCCGATTCCGTCGGCGCTCCGCCTCCCGTGGGCGCCGCCGCTACTCTCGGTGGAGCAGGCGGACGTGCTCGTTCCCACCGCGGAGGTCTCGCAACGCGTGTCCGACCCTGACCCTCGTCCGTTCGGCCGCCGCGCGTTTCTGCTGCTGACGGCCGGCGGCCTGTCCTCGTTCGCATGGGCAGGGTGGGCGAGCCGCGTCTTCTCGCCGGTCACGTCGCAGTTCTCGCAGCTCGTCGCGGACGTGCTGCCGGTGGGCGGCTGGCGGATCTACACGATCTCCGGCTCGATGCCCGTCTTCGACCCGCGCACGTGGCGCCTCGAGATCGGCGGGCTCGTCAACCGGCCGCGCAGCCTCGGCTACGACGAGCTGCTCGCGCTGCCACGCGCCGAGCAGGTGTCGACCTTCCATTGCGTCACCGGCTGGACGGTGAAGAACGTCCACTGGGCCGGCGTCCGCTTCAAGCACATCCTCGACCTCGTCGAGCCGCTCCCGGACGCGCACGCGATCCGCTTCGACTCGCTCGAGCAGCCGTACAACGACTCGCTCACGCTCGAGCAGGCGCAGCTCCACGACGTGATGCTCGCGTACGAGCTCGACGGGCAGCCGCTCTCGCGCCCGCACGGGTCGCCGGCGCGCGTCGTCATCCCCGAGATGTACGGCTACAAGGGCGTCAAGTGGCTGACCCGGATGGAGCTCGTCGCCCGCCAGCCGGAGGGCTACTGGGAAGGTCTGGGCTACGACCAGGACGCCTGGGTCGGACGGTCGAATGGACGCACGTAGCCCGCGCAGACTGCCGCGCTTCACGCGCACCGAGCGCGCGGTGCACTGGGTTCACGCAGCCGCATTCGTCGTCCTGCTCGGGAGCGGGCTCTGCCTCTATCTGCCGAGCCTCGCCGAGGCCGTCGGCCGCAGGACGCTGCTGAAGACGATCCACGTCTACACCGCCCTCGCCTGGATCGCCGCCCTCCTGCTCGTCGTCGCCGTCGGCGACCGCCGCAGCCTGCGTGCCGCCCTCCACGAGCTCGACGTCTGGGACCGCGACGACCGTGCCTGGTTCAGGCACCGCAGCACGCCCTCGGGGCGGCTCAACGCCGGCCAGAAGCTCAACTCGATCGTGACCGCCTCGTTCGCCGTCCTGTTCACGGTCACCGGCGGCCTGCTCTGGTACGGCGAGCGCGACACGCGCTTCCGCTTCGCCGACACGATCCTCGTCCACGACTGGCTGATGTACGTCTCCTTCTTCCTGTTCCTCGGCCACCTCTACCTCTCCGTCATCCACCCGAAGACCCGCCACTCGCTCGTCGGCATCACGCGCGGCTGGGTCGACGAGGACTGGGCGCTCACGCACCACCGCACGTGGGCCGAGCAGGCGGCGGCGCGACTCGGCGAGACTAAGCTTTGAGTGTGGCCGACTCGATCGAGGGCCGAGACGACGAGAGCGGCTTCGAGCTGCTCGCCGCGTCGCTTCGCTCGTCGAGCGGTGACCTCGCGACGTTCGTCGAGGTGCTCGCCGACAAGCTCGAGCGGGCGCTCCCCGGACGCGTCGCGGTCGAGCGCCGGGCCGTACGGCGCTTCTCGAAGGAGAAGCGGGTCGCACGCATCGAGCTCGCGCTCGGAGACAACCGCTACATCGCGGTCGCGCAGGACGGTGCGCTCGAGACGCGCTGCGCGAAGGCGGTGCGCGGCGTGGTCTTGAAGACGGAGGAGCTGCCGCTCGAGGCATGGCTCGATGCGCTCGCGCGCGAGCTCGCCACCGAAGCCGACGCGAACGAGCAGTCGCGGCTCGCACTCGAACAGCTCCTGCAGGGCTAGTGCCGCTCTTCCGCCGCAGCAGCGACGACGACCGCGAGGCGCAGCAGGCCGCGGCGGCAGAGCAGGCGGCCTCGCTCGCGGCGCTCGAGCGCGGCGAGCTGCCGCTGCGCGCGCAGCAGCGGCTCGGCGAGATCGGCAGAAGCGGCGGCGGCCTCTTCACCTCCGACTTGTCCGTCGGCGAGTTCGCGCTCGCGCACGCGATCGGACTGCGGCCGCTCGCGCAGGTGATGGGCAGCTCGATCTACCACGTCGGCTGGCAGCAGCGGCCCGGCGGCTGGGGCCTGCAGATGGGCGCGATCTCGCAGGAGCTGACGGTCGTCTCGGAAGCGTGGAACACCGCGCGCCTGCGCGCGTTCGCCCGGCTCGAGCAGGAGGCCGCGCTCGTCGGCGCCGACGCCGTCGTCGGCGTGCAGCTCGCCGTCGGCAGCCACGACTGGGCCGTCGGCGCGATCGAATACGTCGCCGTCGGCACGGCCGTACGCGTCGACGGCGCCGAGCACGCCGCACCGCCGGCGCTCACCGACCTCTCGGGGCAGGACTACTGGAAGCTCCGGCAGGCCGGCTACCGGCCGCTCGGCGTCGTCGGCGCCTCCACCGTCCACTACATCGTTCCCGGCTGGTCGACCCAGCAGACGCAGTCCGGCCTCTACGGAGGCTGGGTCAACCAGGAGCTGGGGGACTTCACCCGCGGCGTCTACGACGCCCGCGAGACCGCGCTCGGCCGCATGAGCGCCGAGGCGCAACGCCACGGCGCCGCCGGCGTCGTCGGCGTCTCGATCGCCCACCACATCGAGCGGCGGGAGGCCGGCGGCGGATCGGGCCGCCACGACCTCGTCGTCACCTTCCACGTGCTCGGGACGGCGATCGGCCCGCGCAACACGGGCGGGCGAGAGCTCGATGTGTCGCCGCGGCTCGACCTGAGCAGGGACACACACCTACCGCACGTCCTAGGAGGAACCGGATGAGCTACGACCCGACGTCGACCGAAGGGGTGCCCGAGCACGGGCGGGAGCGCCTCGCCCAGCTGAAGAGCGGCTTCTTCACCTCGGACCTCTCCGTGAACGAGTTCCTGCTCGTGAAGCAGGCCGGCTTCGACCCGCTCGGCCTCGTCATCGGCAGCTCGATCTACCACATCGGCTACCAGCAGTCGAACTGGAAGCAGTCGACGGAGATGGCCGTCCTCTCGCAGGCGATGTACGAAGCGCGCGAGCTCGCGATGACGCGCATGGAGGAGGAGGCGGACCAGCTCGGCGCGGACGGAGTCGTCGGCGTGCGGCTCGACATCGGCCGCTACGAGTGGGGTGAGCATCTCGCGGAGTTCATCGCCGTCGGCACCGCCGTCAAGCACCACGACGGCGAGCTGCACCGCGCGCCGAGCGGCCGGCCGTTCACGAGCGACCTCTCCGGGCAGGACTTCTGGACGCTGCTCGCCTCGGGCCACCGACCGGTCGGGCTCGTCATGGGCTCGTGCGTCTACCACGTCGCCCACCAGGGGATGATGGCCGCGATGAAGCAGGTGGGCCAGAACGTCGAGATGCCGAACTTCACCCAGGCGCTCTACGACGCGCGCGAGCTCGCGATGGAGCGGATGCAGAAGGAGGCGGAAGAGCTCCAGGCCGAGGGCATCGTCGGCGTGCAGCTCCAGGAGCGTTCGCACGGCTGGGGCTCGCACGTGATCGAGTTCTTCGCCGTCGGAACGGCGATCGTGCCGACGGAAGGGGACAGCAGGCTCCCGGAGCCGGTCCCCACGATCAGCCTGAACGACTGAACGAGGAGCGTCTACCATGAGCGCATGGTCGCGATCGCCGGGGCCGTGCTGCTCGCCGTCTACGTGATCCGCGCGCCCTGGGGCATCGCGCTCGTCGCGGCGGCGATCGCCTGGGAGCTCGCCGAGAAGGCATTCTGGTTCACGACGACGATGCGCATCCCGCACGCGGTCGGCCCGGAGACGCTCGTCGGCCGAACGGTCGAGGTCGTCGCTCCCTGCCGGCCCTACGGCGCGGTGCGCCTCAGCAGCGAGCGCTGGAACGCGCGCTGCCGCGAGGGCGCCGACGTGGGCGACACCCTGGTCGTCGACTCGGTGCAGCGGCTGATGCTGATCGTCTCACCGGCCGGGCGCGCGAACTAGCGCCCGAGCCTCGTCCGGCGACGAATGCCCAGCCGGGCCTGGACGGCCCTGTCCTCCTGCCCGTCCTTCACGGCCGCCCAGAGGAACAGGCCGATCACGAGCGCCGCGGTCAGGAAGACGACGACCGCGACGAGGACGACGGCCACGAGGTCCATGCCTCCACGATGCCCCTCGCGCGAGGCGATGTCCAGCGGGCCGCGTCCGGCTCAACCGGAGAGGTGGAGCGCGAGCCAGCTCGTCCCCGGCAGCGTCTCGAGCACGGTGTGCGGGCAGCCGGCGGGAAGGAGCAGCCACTCGCCGGCCTCCAGCTCGAGCTCCGTCTCCTCGACGAGGAGCCGCGCCCGGCCCTCCAGCACGAGCACCCATTCGTCGTGGTCCTGCTCGAAGGAGACCGGCTCGGACAGTGTCCCGCTCAGGATCTGCTCGACGGTCAGGGCCGGCAGCTCGACGAGCTTCGTCACCCGCTCCCCCCGGCCGGGGGCGCTCGAGGGCTCTTCGAGCCGACCGCGGAGAAACCGGGGCATTCTCGGACGCTATCCGTCGCGGCTTGTAACCGTGAAACGAATTCTGGATACTCGCACGACCCGCGGGTGACGAGGAGGAAGCAGATGACGGAGGTCGCGAGCAGCGTGACGCGCACGACGGCGGCGGCGCTCGAGGAGAAGACGAAGCTCCAGAAGCATTTCGGGCGCTTCGACATGTTCTTCTTCCTCGTCTGCACGCTCGTCGGGCTGGACACGATCGGCGCGGTGGCGAACAAGGGCGCGCAGGGATTCACGTGGCTGATCTTCCTCGTCCCCGTGTTCTTCTTCCCGTACGCGCTGCTGACGTCGGAGCTCGGCTCGACGTTCACGGAGGAGGGCGGTCCGTACGTCTGGACGAGGCTCGCGCTCGGCCGCTTCGTCGGCGGCGTCAACGCGATCATCTACTGGATCTCGAACCCGATCTGGCTCGGCGGCTCGCTCTGCATCACCGCGGTCGCGACGTTCGACTCCTTCTTCGTCAACCTCGGCAACTGGAAGTACGTGTTCGGCATCCTGTTCATCTGGATCTCCGTCTGGTCCGCGATCCTCTCGTTCGGCATCGGCAAATGGCTGCCGACGATCGGGGCGTGGGGCCGGATGCTCGTGCTCGGCTTCTTCACGCTCACCGTCGTCATCTACGCGATCGAGCACGGCGTCCACGGCGTCCACGGCGGCAGCTTCAAGCCCACCTACGTCGCCTTCATCGCGCTCGTGCCCGTGCTCTTCTTCAACTACGTCGGCTTCGAGCTGCCGAACGCCGCGGGCGACGAGATGAAGAACCCGCAGAAGGACGTTCCGTTCACGGTGATCCGCTCGGCGGTCATGGCGGTCATCCTCTACGGCGTACCGATCCTCTCGATCCTGCTCGTGCTGCCGCTGAGCCAGGTGACGAGCCTCGGCGGCTTCATCGACGCGGCGAAGACGGTCTTCACCGTCTACGGCGGCCACGTCGGCGGATCACCGCCGGGCACGGTCGTGCTGACGGGTGCGGGCAAGGCGCTCGGCGACCTCGCCGCGATCGGGTTCATCTTCGCGCTCATGTCGAGCGGGGCGACGTGGATCATGGGAGCCGACCGCGCGCAGGCGGTCGCCTGCTACGACGGGGGCGGGCCGCGCATCCTGGGACGGTTCTCGAAGCGCTACGGCACGCCGATCGCGGTCAACGCCCTCTCGGGCATCATCGCCAGCCTCTTCATGATCCTCGCGTTCCTGCTCACGAGCGGCAGCACCGCGAAGTACTTCAGCGCGGCGCTCGGACTCGCGATCTCGACGACGACGATCTCGTACCTCGCGATCTTCCCGGCCCTCTACCTCCTGCGGCGAAAGCTGCCGGACGTCCACCGCCCCTATCGGGTTCCGTGGGGGAACGGAGGCGCCCTCCTCTTGAGCGCGCTCACGTTCGGCTGGGCGGCGCTGGCGACCGCGGCGCTGCTCTGGCCCGGGCTCGGGCAGTCGGACCCCGACTCGCAGCTTCCCTCCGGCTTCGCGCCGGTGGTCAACAGCGCCGGCAAGGTCACGCAGGCGGCCCAGCGCTGGCAGTACGAGGCGAGCCAGCTCATTCCGCTCGCGGTCTTCATCCTGCTCGGGGTCGTGTTCTACGCCCTCGGCGCGCCGACCCGTAGAGAGGTCCCCGTCCCGATCGCCGAGCCGCTCGCCGCCTCCACGGCGGCGGACTGAGGAGGCCGCGATGATCAAGCGGATCGTCCTGGCACTCGACGGCTCGGCGGAGTCGGAGCACGCGCTCCCGGTCGCCGAGGAGCTCGCCCGCGCGACGGGCGCCGCGGTCACCGTCGTACACGTGCGCGAGATGATGCTCGCTCCCGTCGTCGGCGGCGTGCCGCGCCGGATCGACGAGGAGAAGGTGGAGGAGACCGTTCGCTCCGACGTCGAGTCGCTGCTCGCGGCCGGCATCGACGCCGAGCTTCGCATCGTCGCTTCGACCTATGCGGGCGGTCCCGCCCACGAGATCGCCGAGGTCGCGAAGGAGGTCGACGCGGGGCTGATCGTCGTGGGCACGCGCGGCTTCGGCGTGATCAAGGGGCTGCTCGTCGGCAGCGTCGCCCACCGCCTTCCCTACATCGCGACGTGTCCCGTGCTCACCGTCCCGCTTCCTCACGAGGAGAGCGAAGGCGGCTGACGGGTTCCCAGCGTCAGGCCGCGCGGACCTCGGGAGTCGTATCGAAGCCCGGCGCCAGGATCGCGAGCGTCGCCGAGATCGCGTCGCCGAGCGCGGAGTCGTTCGCGGTCGCCCAGAGCGGACTCGTACCGTCGGTGACGAGCTCGACGACGCGCAGCATCCCCGCCGGCGTGACCGGCTGCTCCAGGCTCTCGAGCGCTCGGGCAAGGATTTGCAGGGACTCCCGGTGCTCGCGGACGGCGGGCAGGTGCAGCGGACGGCGCCTCCCGACAGGGCGCTCGTAGGTGCTCTGCTCGATCAGCCGGAGCGTCCTCGCGAGCATGCGCCTCTGGCGCGGCGAGCAGAGCTGCTCTGCCCGCCACGCGTACGAAGGCGGGACGAACCTGCCCGTGGCGGTGCGCAGCCAGTCGTCGGCCACGCGACGCTGCCGGTACAGCAGCCGCTCGGCTCGAACGAGCTCGAACACGCCGAAGATCGCGGCGGAGGCGGCGGCGGCGGCGAGCCAGCGGTCCTGCGAGAGCACGGTCCACGCGAGGCCGCCCAGCGCCGCCGCTGCGAACGAGCCGACGGGCAGCGCGAGGATCCGTCCCAGCCTGGGGGTTCCGCGCAGCTCCAACTGAGGAAAACGTAGCTGGCGGCGTGGTTTCCGGAGAGCCTCAGCTGACGACGCGGCGGTGGAACGTGCGCAGAGCAAGGAGCCCGAGGCCGGCGCTGCCGCCGACGAGGGCGAGGGAGAATCCCCACGCCGGCATATGGGGAAGCTGCGGCGTCAGGCTCGCGCGCAGCGCCTCCGTCATGTAGACGAGCGGGTTGAGCAGCACGAAGTACTTCAGCCACGGGATCGGCGACAGCGTCCCCCACGGGTAGTAGACGCAGCCGAGGAACGTGATCGGTAGCACGATCACGCTGAACAGCAACGTGATCTTCCGCGGCTCGATCACGGTGCCGATGAAGAGGCCGCCCGAGGACGCGAGCAGAGACGCGAAGACGAGCGCGAACACGAAGAGCGGCCAATCGTGGACGTGGATGCTCGGCGCCGCACCGTGCGCGTGCACGAGGAAGACGATCGGGAAGACGACGAGGGCGGCGATGATCGACTGGAGTGCGCCGGCGACGATCTTCTCGAGCGCGATCGTCCAGACGGGGACGGGCGAGAGGACGCGGTCCTCGATCTCCCTGCTGATGCTGAACTCCTGCACGAGCGGGATCGCCACGGACTGGATTCCCTGGAAGTTGATCGCGACCGCGATCAGCCCGGGGACGAGAACGGTCGTGAACGAGCCGGCGCGACCGCCTCCGAAGCCCTGCCCGATCTTGGGGAAGACGTAGGCGAAGACGAACACGAACAGCAGCGGCTGCATGATCGTCCGCAGCAGGAACTGTCCGAGCTGCCGGCGCAGCACCCGCACGTCTCGCGCGAGCATCGCCGCGAACGTGTCGAGCTGTAGCCGCAGCTGAGGGCGGCGTCCATCCGCCGGAAGCGTGCTGGCGCTCACTCCCGGTACTCGCGTCCGGTCAACGAGAGAAAGACCGTCTCGAGACTCGGCGGCAGGCTGCTCGCGTCGCGCACCGACAGGCCGACAGCGGCCGCGCGTTCGATCAGGGCGACGAGCACGCCGTCGGCCGGGTTCGCGAAGACGCGAACGGTCGAGCCGTCGGCCTCCACGCGGCGGACGTTCTCGACCTGCTCGGCCGACGGGACCAGTGCTCGCCCGTCGCCGTCGACGGTGACCGCGATCACCGTCTCCGCACCGTAGCTCGCCTTCAGCTCCTGCGGGCTCCCGAGCGCGAGCATCTTGCCGTGGTCGAGGATCGCAAGCCGGTCGCAGAGTGCGTCGGCCTCCTCCATGTAGTGGGTCGTCAGCAGGATCGTCTGCCCCGACGCGTGCAGGTCGCGCAGGATCCCCCAGAGGTTGATCCGCGTCTGCGGGTCGATCCCGGAGGTCGGCTCGTCGAGGAACAGGATCTCGGGCCGGTGGACGAGCGCACGCGCGACCATCAGCCTCTGCGCGAGGCCGCCGGAGAGCTCGAACACCATCGCGCCGGCCCGCTCCGAGAGCGCGAACTGGTCGAGCAGCTCGTCGCTGCGCCGGCGAGACTCGCTCCGCGCCACGCCGAAGAACCGCCCGTGGTAGTAGAGGTTCTCCCAGACGGTCAGCGAGCGGTCGAGCGTGTTCGTCTGCGAGACGACGCCGAGGCGGCGCTTCACCGC
>Ga0187777_10000257_pt1 | contig 40221 bp, 41 predicted proteins | sample 1015_Q2_SP5_10_M_FD_132416 | JGI IMG/M metagenome (GOLD analysis project Ga0187777, IMG submission 132416) | Tropical peat soil microbial communities from peatlands in Department of Meta, Colombia - 1015_Q2_SP5_10_MG | ecosystem: Environmental > Terrestrial > Soil > Wetlands > Peat | place... | reverse complement strand
GCTCCCCGCGCAGGTTGGTCGTCCTCTCCTTCTCGTCCTTCATGATCAGCGCGTTGGCCACTAGCTCATGCAGTCCGGTGACGTTCACCCCCGGAACCCAGTAGTCCATGAGCGGTTTGAGCGTCGCCCGGTCGATAGCGCAGATATTGGCGAGCATGTTCACTCCGTGATGATCGTGCACGAATTTGACTGCGTTTGCCCGGGGGAACCCTCCCTTCATGCGCAGGTCCATGTCCTCTGAGGCATTAAGCCCGGACCCGCTTCCGCAGCAGAAGGTCTTCTCGCGGATGGTGTCTTCGGGCATTTCAACGAAGTTATTGACTACATGGCGAAGAACGTAACGCGGTTCTTCCAGGAAGCCCATGCCTCGCGATGTGTTACAGGAATCGTGCCACGTGACGACGAGGTCGTCGTTCCTACTCGGGTCGAGCTTGAGCTTGCCGTTCTTGATCAGGTCGGCGGTGAACTCAACAACGTGGATCATCTTTGTCGATCTCGCGTTCTCGAATACCGTCCCCGTGATCGGGGATTTGGGGACCTCGAGGAAATCAGCCGGCCCGTTCCAGGTGTCCATGTACTGGTGGAGGACCCTCCACATATGGCCGCACTCTCCGCCGATGACGTATTTCACCCCAAGCCGCTTGGCTTCGGCATAGATCTTCGAGTTGAGCCGCTTTGCCAGCTCATTCGAGGTAAAGAAACCGAAATTGCCGCCCTCGGAGGCGTATGTGCTCCATGTATAGTCGAGCCCGAGCTCTTCGAAGAGCATGAGGTACCCCATGGCCGTGTACGTGCCCGGATCGGCGAAGAGGTCGCCTGACGGCGTCACGAACAGGATCTCCGCTCCCTTCCGGTTGAAGGTCGGCTTAATCTTTTTGCCGGTCACGGTCTCAATATCGTCAAGCATATAGTCGAGGTTCCCAACGATCGTGTGGGGTTCGAGACCGAGGTGGTTGCCCTTCATATAGCAGTTCGCAGCCGGACCGGCGATCCACTCGATGTTCAGGCCCAGGAGGTTGAGAAGCTCCCGTCCGATGATCGTGATCTCGGCCTGGTCGATACCGTAGGGGCAAAAGACCGAGCAGCGGCGGCACTCGGTGCACTGGTAGAAGTAGTACCACCATTCCTTCAGCACGTCGAGTGTGAGATCGCGGGCGCCGGCCATCTTGCCCAGGATCTTCCCGGCCGCGGTGAACTCTTTCCGGTAGACCGAGCGGATGAGCTCAGCGCGCAGTACCGGCATGTTCTTGGGATCGCCGGTGCCGATGAAGAAGTGGCACTTGTCCGCGCAGGCGCCGCACCGGACGCATATGTCCATGAAGAGCCTGAACGACCGGTATTTCTTGAGCCGGTCCGCGATCCCCTCGAGAATGATCTCCTTCCAATTCTCGGGCAGCTTCCAGTCGGCATCGGCGGGTCTCCAATCGCGGGGATTGGGGAATCCGACGATGTCGAGGCTCTTCGGCTTCGATCCATGGCAGAACATGCCCTCTTTGAATACTACGGGATTATCCATCCACCCCGACTTCGGCGGCGCATAATCTATCTTCGACAGTTCTTCTGGTTTCGGAAGTTTAGCCATGTCTACTCCTTTTCTACCGGGATCCCGGCTTCTTTCATCTTATTTCTGAAATCGTTCTCGTACTCCTCGTAGGTGTGGACGTGGACCGGATAGTTCCAGGGGTTGACATGCCTCTTCATGCGGCTGTTGTTCGCAAGGTTTCTCGTGGGGCTCATGAACACGCCGCCCAGGTGTACAAGCTTGCTCATGGGGAAGTAGGCAAACAGGGTGGAGAGCAGGAACAAGTGGATATAAAAGATCACGCCGATACTTTCGGCAGGCGCTGCAGGCTTCAAGCTGATGATGCTCATGGCGAGCACCTTGACGCTCACAATGTCTGTCTTATAGAAGTAGCGCATCAGAGCGCCCGAGACCGCGATTCCCAGTATCAGGAAGATCGGGAAGTAGTCGGAGATGAGCGAAATGTACCTCATCTGGGGGATGCCGATCCTCCGGATAATGAGATAGGTTACAGCCAGGATGAGGACCACATCGGTCATGTAGAGGAGCGGAGCGCCGATCTGGAGGAAACTGTCGAGGCCCTCCGCGATCTTTACCGCTGCCGGAACGTTCTCAATGAAGAATCGCATGTGCCGGAACAGTATGATGAGGAATGACCAATGGAAGGCCATGCCCGCCAGCCAGAGCCACTTGGCTTCACCGTAGGCGAGCTGCCTGTCCTCGCCGAGCTGCGTCTTGAGGTTTCTGAAAAGGGAGCGAAAGACAAGCACTTCCAGCGCCATCCTCCCGATCACGCCCAACAGGCCGGATGGACTTTCCAGTTTGCTGTGTTTGATCCAGGGAAGCGACTTCTGCTGCCCGCAGGTCGTCGGGATGCGAAACGGGACCGGCGAACTTCCCCATTTAAGAACACGGACGATCATCCCGCCGACGAACATGAGGAACGCTGCATAGGGGATGATGACGCCAAAGAGGAACCGCAGATTCGCCGCCGCCACTCCTGCATAGGCAATCAGGACGAGCAGGAGAACCGCGATAAGGGAAACTAAGGCTTTCATATCGTTACCTCTTTTCGTTAATAGAATAAACAGCGATGCTGTCTCAACTCTTAATTCTATTCCTGATCTTCCGTGATCAGCTTCGCCTTCTGCAAGAGCCGGAACGTCAAGTTTCTCGCTTCGTTCGCCTTGAGGTCGTAAATCTTCTCACGACATTGCATATAGATATCGAAGGAGAACAATACCAGGTCATCGACGGCGGAGTCCCAGGCCTCCAGTTCTTCCCGCATGCGCGGATCGTGGAGCAACTCGTTTGCCAGCTCTTTCCGCACGATCCTCTTGGCCTCGAAGATGAACGCTACTGCCTGGGACGGCGTAAAAGCCTGGACTGCCCGGATCCTGATCATGTCATCGAGAAACCGTGACACGTCGTCCGGGATCAAGCCCTCCAGGGTGGCGTCGAAGAGGCCCTCGATGCCCTGCGAGAGGTTATAGCCGACGGGGTTCGTGAACTGAGCTTCCCGCTTGCCCAGCGGGCCTCGCGCATTTTCATGATAGGTCTCGAGAACCGCTTCGAACCACTTTTTTACGATCCTCGATTTCTTCTCTTTTAAGACATCCTTAAGGCTCATATCGGTATATTTCGCGAGAACCAAGCCCCGTTTCCCTGCGTGACGAATCGGAACGGGGACTTCGCGATCAAAAGAACAAGAGGTGTTTGACCGAATCCATCTCCTTCTGAATGTCCGCGAAGGACACAAACTTTGTCTTCAGCTCGGCGCCCAACTCCTCGGCATCGGTGATCATCTGATCTTCCTTGAGCCCCAGCCGAGTCATGTCTTCCTTGCACACCCAGATCGGCATGTCGATGAGGAGACTGTTCTTGATGTGGCTTTCGGTGCTCGTCACGCCGTAGAGTTTCATGGCCTGCTGGCCCTTGATCACGTTCAGTACGCCGTCACCGACAAAAACAACGGTAGGGACGACGGAGTCTCCTTCATCCATGTAGATCTCCGCGGTCTGGCTCGCGATGGCGTGAGTGAGCGCAAGACGGGGATTCTCGTTCTTGTACGGCGGTCTCTGCACGACGAACAACAATTTTACGGCGCCCATTTACTCACCTCCAATGTGTAATAGTCTGTCGGTCTTGACGGTCTTCGCCAGGTACCAGTCCATGCTCGCCCGCTTCATGCCTTCCGGCGTGTCTTCCTTGTGGTACCCTCTGGCCTCGGCGCATGCCTCGCACACGGTGATCTCCATGCCCTTCCCGATAAGCTCCTTCATTTTCTTTTCATTATGCGAGTAGTCTTTGAACGCCTTCTGCCCTTTCTTGGCCATCATCACGGCGTTGCCGGACAGCCACATGTTCACCTTGTGACCCTTGGCGATCGCGGCGTCCGCGAGCTTGAATGAGAAATCAAGCGACATCGATCCGACCAGAGAAGAGAAAACCCCTATAGTCAATTCTGCCATGCTATCCTCCTTGAACTTATGTATGATGAAATGATGGATGACTGCTCTCGACAGGTCTGTCTAGCTTGTCTTCCTCTTGTCACCCGCCCCTTCATTCTCCACCGTGTGTAACCATTACAGCCAGGCAGTCTTCTCATAATCGTTCATGATGAGATCGACAATATCTCCGTAGCTGACGGCCTTCACCTTGGGGTTGATATTGGCCGTGGTAATCCCCCTGGTCTCGAGATCGTCCGACAGGGCATAAAAGGTTGTCCCCGCCTTCGACAGCACGGGTGAATCCTTGCCGCCTTCCTTCAGTACTGCGTGGTAGACCCCGTTGCCCACGAGGATTACCCCCATCTTGTCTGCCTTCATCCTCTCGAGGGTGTCTTCGGTCCTTCTCCAGTCGCTCAAAAAAACCGCTAGTTTCATCGCTTCACCTCCCCAGCACAGTGCTGTAATAAAAAAACAGGGGATAATTTTTCAACTATCCCCTTTGGTATGGTTTCCATTCATCTCATTAAATCTCGGTAACCGTAATTGCCTGCTGCGGGCAGTTTTCCACGCAGGTTAGGCAATTGATGCACTCGGACATATTCACTGGCTCGGCCTTGCCGCCTTCCAGCTTCAACACTGACTGGGGGCAGACATTCACGCAGTTGCCGTCGCCGTCACATTTGTTCTTGTCAACTGTGACCATGTACATGGTACTACGTTCCTCCTTCGGCAAAAATAAATGGTCTCTCGCTCGTTAACACGCTCCGCGTTGATCGCTTTTCCCCCGACTCAGCAGGAAAGGGGGCCGTGTCCATGACACGGAATGCGCCTTCCCGCGGGACCCGGGCCCCGACGGATTGTCTGACTATGACTTACGGGAATGTGGATGACGCGTGCGCAGGATTGTATCGTTCTCTGACAGCTGTCGTTCTGCGGAGTGCGCCTTCAGATCACCGACCAAGATCGGATTTCAACGCCCATGTTCGGATGCGTTCTATACGCAGCCGGTCGGTTTCGGGAGACCCGCGATTTTGCAGGCCTGCTTTGCCGGGCCGCCCGGATAGAGCTCGTAGAGGTACTTGGTGTTGCCCTTATCGGGGCCGAGCTTCTTGCCGATTTCCTTCACGAGGATCTTGATCATCGGCGCGATCTGGTACTGCTTGTAGTAGTCACGAAGGAAATTGACAACCTCCCAGTGCTGATCGGTCATATCGATCCCTTCGACCTGCGCGAAATAATTCGCGACATCCAGATTCCAATCATCCAGGTTCGCCAAAAATCCGTCCTCGTCTACTTCAAGAGTCTTGCCTTTTACGTCAATCGTTGCCATTTGTTCATTCCCCTTTCATGAATAATTTTCGGGAGCTGTCGGAGCGTCCCTCTCTATGGTTGCTTTGTTCCGTGTACGATCAACCCTTTTTCGAGTAACTGTGTGGGCCGGCCTATCTTTTTATTTTGATGATGTAAAGCCGACCATGGCCGTCCATAAAACCTCTGGGAGGGCCCGGAGACCGGTGCGTCCGCCAATCGTAGCTCAATATCGCGTCATCGTAGTCCTGCCCGGCAACCATCTCGGAGGTCTCTTTCGAGAGTTTGACCGCCGCCATGCCGAGGGCCTGCATCATCGCTTCCCCTACGTTTTTACTTGTTGGGTCAACGACGTACAGGGCGCCGCACTGAGCGCACGTCCCGCCGAGCACTTCTTCCACGGAACTGATGCGCATCATGGTCGGCCGGTCAAGCCTGCTTCTGCAAAACGGACAGACCGGCTCAACGCCTTCCCTTGTCCCTGCCCTCAAGATAACGCCCGCTTTCTATTCTTCCTGCTTCCGCTTCCTGTACTCGCGTGCCTTTCGAATCATGGCCCCGGCCCACTGCGGTGTCCCCACTGCATGGAGGTGCGTGTAGCACGCCAGCACATTTTTATACGTGAGGCCGTCTCCCGTACCGTTTATCCCGCCGCCTCGACTCATATCATACGCCATCGGGGGCAAATCGTCAAGATTCACGATCCGTGAGTAATGAAATTCGTGTCCTCTGATGATGACGCCCTTTTCAAGGAACGGACTTAAACCCCGGACTTCCACTATTGTGTATCCATGCGCCTGCGGCCGCTTTTCAAGGATGAAATCGACCGGCAGTACAGACGTCATGGGATATACGCTGTCATCGACTTTAAGACTCCTCCCGAGATAGATCAGGCCGCCGCACTCTGCATAGATCGGCAGCCCGTTCTCCGCTGCGGCCCTCAAGGACCGGCAGAAGCCCTCATTCGCGGCAAGCTCTGCCGCCTGCGTCTCGGGGAAGCCTCCGCCGATATACAGGGCGTCAATCTCCGGCAGCGTCCTGTCCCTGAGGGCATTTATTTCACGTATGAAGGCTCCCTCATGCTCAAGTGCCTCGAGATTGTCCGGATAATAGAACTGGAAAGCACGATCCCTGATAACTCCTATGTTTACCCGGTCCTTCCCGCGGCTGATGAGCGTCTCCGTCGGCTCTTCAGGCGTCTCCAACTCGGAAGCGCTGCATGCTATGTTCCAAACCCGGTCCAGGTCAAGATATTTTTCCGCCACAGCGGCCGAAGCGCCAATTGCCTGGTCCACTTCAGGATGTTCGTGGAACGGGGTGAGCCCCATGTGGCGTTCAGGGAACTCTCCCTTCCTCTGCCTCGGAACAGCCCCGACGACCGGCAGGCCGCTGGACTTCTCAATCGCGCTTCTGACGACCGATTCATGCCGGCCCGGTAAAACGTTATTTAAAATGATCCCCTTGATATCGACTTCAGGATCATAGTTCCGACATCCGAGAACAACCGCTCCGACCGTGCTTGAAGCCTTGGTGCAATCGACGATCAGTACAACAGGTGTTTTGAGCAGTTTTGTCAAACGCGCCGTGCTATAGGTGCCGGACTCGTCAACGCCGTCATAGAGCCCCCGGTTTCCTTCGATCACTGCCGCATCAGCGCCCATCGTGTGGTCGTTGAAGGACTTTAAGATGCTTCCCTTCTCCATGATGAAGAGATCGAGGTTATAGCACGGCCTGCCCGCGGCCACGCCCAGCCAGCCGGCGTCAATAAAATCAGGGCCTTTCTTAAAAACCGCGACTCGTCTGCCTCGCTTGCGCCAGGCCGCGATTATGCCGAGCGAAAGAGTGGTCTTGCCCAACCCCCCGCGCGTCGCAGAAACAGCCAGCCTCGGTACTGCAGGCATTACGGATTAGCCGAGCCTTCTTTATGGGGGATCTCGATAAAACTGCCGCCGAAATAAGAATATACCAGTTTGCCACCGTCCACGAGCTCGCGTATCGCGGCCTTCACCTCATCATCTGTTGCCCCTTCAGCTACCATGGCCTTCTTGATGTCGCCCGCCTTAAGCTTCTTCTTTCCCATGTTCTTCTCTACTAGCTCATATACTTTTTTCTGCAGCTCAGTAGCGTCCATAGTTGCTCCTCTCCGGTAAGAATCTTCACAGTATCAGAAAACCGGCCCCCCGGCAAAACATCCGGGGGGCCGGGGCCGAATCAATGCAAGGCGCCTATTCCCACTTGAAAGTAGGCGTCATTCTGAATGATTCACGGGCGAACGTAAAGTCGTCGATGTGCTGGTACGTAAATGGCAGACCGGTCAGCTTGAAGAACCGCTCCCAGCCAATGCGCTCGATCCATTCTCCATAGCGCTCGTGCTTGTGCGCATCCTTGGCATAGACATCAACCAGGTGTTTCACGGCCTTAACGGTTTCTGGCCACCGCGGCGGGTTGTTGGGCAGGAACGGGATCGCCAGCTTGGACATACGGGCCGGACCACGCGCGTTCGAGACCTTGCCGCCGACGTAAATGGAGATGCCGTCTCCCGTCGCGTCGGCCAGCGGCAGCGAGGGGCACATGGTGTAGCAGTTGCCGCAGTACATGCAGCGCTCTTCCTTTATCTTTACGGACTTCGCCGCGGGGTTCGGGCTGATTGCGCCCGTGGGGCAGGATGCGATGGTCGTGGGGATCTCGCACTGGTTCCCGAGCGTGGCATCGTTTACCTTCGGCGGTTTGCGGTGAACGCCGAGGATGGCGATATCGGAGCAGTGTACCGCTCCGCACATGTTCAAGCAGCAGGCAAGGGCGATGCGCACGCGAGCCGGAAGGCTCTTGGTCGTAAAGTACTCATGCAGTTCGTCCATGACCGCCTTCACAACACCCGAGGCGTCCGTCGCCGGTGTGTGGCAATGGATCCAGCCCTGGGTATGCACCACGTTACTGATGCCGTAGCCGATGCCGCCTACCAGGTGGCCGCGCTTCTTGAGCTCAGCCTGAAGTGCGTCGACCTGGCCTTTCTCAGGGAAAAACTCGACATTGTGGCGGGTCGTGTAGCGGAGATAGCCGCCGCTGAACTTTTCAGCAATGTCGCACATCTCTCGGATATAGTCAGTGCTCACAAGACGGGGCGTGGCAATACGCACGGTATACAGCTCATCGCCCGTCTCTGACACATGCTTCATTGTCCCCTTGTTGATATATTCGTGGTATTTCCATTTCCCGTAGTTCTTCGAGACAACGGGAGGCAGGAATTTATGATAATCAGGTGAACCAAGATCAGTTATTCTCTTCGGTTTGTCAGCCATTATAGGTTTTCCTCCTTGGAATTATTCGCGTTAGCGTGATGTTACTCCACTTCACCCGGGGCCCAGAACACATAGGGGTTGGTCCTCGGTGATTTCACCATCTGCGGCACGGGAGGTAGACCAACGGCCTCCAGGAAGGAGCGCATACCGAGTCGATCCACGAGTTCACCGATGCGCTCGCGGTTCTTGCCGTTCTCATCCCACCATTCCCACATCTTGCGGATGAGTTCTTCCAGGTTAGCATACGGGGCCTCGAGCTTCATGAAGGGAACGATGACCCAGCTCATGAGTGCGCCGGTAACGATCGGTGCCTTGCCGCCGAGCATGATGGTGGCGCCTTTCTCCTTGCCGGGGCGCAATGCCTTCGGCATGCGGTTGATGCAGTGCATGCAGCGGTTGCAATCCTTGTCATTGATCTTGAGGGCGCTGCCGTCCCAGTTCATGCACTTCGTGGGGCACATATCGGTAACTTCGGTCTTGATGTCCATCTCTTTGGAGGCATTCTTGACCTCTGCCTGGTCGATACGGATGGTATCGCGCCATGTGCCGATGATGGACATATCGGCGCGGGCAACGGAGGCGGTGCAATCGTTGGCGCATCCGGAAACCTTGATCTTGAACTTGTACGGGAAAGCGGGACGATGCAGCTCATCCTGGAACTTTTGGGTAAGAGTGTGGCAAATTGACATGGTGTCGATGCTCGAGAACTCGCAGCGGGCCATGCCGACGCAGGAGCTCGGGGTACGGAGACAGGAGCCGGAACCGCCCAGGTCCCAGCCCTTTGCCGTCAACTCGGCGAAGATGGGTTCAAGCTTGTCGGTCTGGGTCCCGAGGAAGATCAGGTCTCCCGTGGAGCCGTGCATGTTTGTCATGCCGCTTCCGTACTTATCCCATATATCACAGAGCTCCTTCAGGGCCTTGGACGTATAGAAAAATCCTGACGGCGGGTTGACGCGGACGGTGTGGAAGTGGGCCACGCCGGGGAACTCCTGGGGCAGATCGCAGTAACGACCTATAACGCCGCCGCCGTACCCGAGGACGCCCACGATACCGCCGTGCTTCCAGTGAGTTACTTTGTCTTTATATGATCTCTCAAGGATGCCGAGAAGATCCTTCGCCGTGTTACTCCTCTTTGCGGCCTTCTTAATCTCCTTTACGAAGCTCGGCCATGCGCCTTTTTCAAGATCGTCAAGCATCGGTGTCTTACCATCTGTGCTCATTAGAAAACCCTCCTTATAGAATTAATACACTTATGCAAGCTTTTACTGTTAAGCTATCCTCAAGCAGATCCAATAGCAATTCCGGCACAAAACAGGATTGACCTTAATCCTCAACGCGCTATGACAGCAGCGTACAAAAATATTTAAGGTATGTGGTCCCCCTTTCTCTATGTCGATAAATTTTTAAATGCAGGAAGGGAAATATGGCAAACTGGTACTGTAAGCCATTGGCTGCTGTGCATATGAACCTATTAAGACAGTCAATTTTATGTTCATGGCGCCTTTTAGTCAAATAAAAAAAATTAATTGAATCATAACTCGCGATAATTTGCAAGGTTTAGAATATAAATTCAGCAAGAGCTATGAATACAGTAAGTTATGCGGCATTACAACACATGTAGGAAGAGGAGCAGAAAGCAAGATTAATGCCAGCATGAATTTTAGACAAATAGGAATAATCCATATATTATTCAAGATATTGTATTTTAAGGTAATCTACATTCGTCAAAACAGAGGACAAGATATCAGCAATGCCGCGATCTTTTTCCAAACAACGAAAATGTATTTTGGCGACTTCACCATCCCCCATGCCGTCCATGCGTATTGACACCATCCCCCACATCTGTTAGCATCATGAAAATCCCTGTCTGACGAGGAGAAAACATGGTAGAAGCCAAAGTAAAGCTTGTTCAAGGAATGCAGTTCACGGGTACGGCCACATCGGGGCACACCCTGAGTATGGACGCCGATGACGATGCGGGCGGGAAAAACACTGGATTTCGTCCTATGGAGCTCTTGCTCGTCGGCTTCGGCGGCTGCACCGGCATGGATACAATATCCATCCTCAGGAAAAAGCGCCAAGAAGTGACGGGCCTCGAGATAAACATCAAAGGCGAAAGGGTAGATTCCCACCCGAAGGTATACAGGGAGATCCACATCGAATATGTCGTGAAAGGCAAAGGCATAACTAAGGAGGCCGTCGAGCGTGCGATGGCCCTTTCGCTCGAAAAATATTGCTCGGTAGGCGCGACGCTTGCGAAGACTGGAACCATCACACACAGCTACAGGATCGTCGATGAGTGATGCATTATTCGGGATTCAGGGTTTTCATTAACGGAAACGTCTCTTAAACCGTCCATCGTGAATCTATGGATCACCGTTTCCTCATTTCCTCTATGTCTCTCTTCAGCGCATCGATCTGCACCTGAAGATCTATGAAACGGTCCGCAATGGGGTCGGGTATATGAATGTGATCGAGGAGCGCCTCGTCCGGCACGCGCTCGTCCTTGATCCTCACGATCTTTCCGGGAATGCCCACGACCGTGGAATGGTCGGGAACGTCCTGAAGCACCACTGAGTTCGCCCCGATCTTCACATAATCGCCGATCTTTATGGGCCCGAGCACCTTGGCGCCTGCACCCACGACGACATGGTTCCCCAGTGTCGGATGCCGCTTGCCTCGCTGTTTGCCTGTCCCCCCCAGCGTCACTCCCTGGAAAAGGGTGACGTTGTCGCCGATCTCGCTGGTTTCGCCGATCACCACGCCCATCCCGTGGTCGATGAACATGCCCGACCCAATGGTCGCTCCCGGGTGTATCTCGATGCCCGTTATGAACCGCGCAAGCTGTGACAGGGCACGCGGGATGAACGGGATGCGTTTTTTTAAGAGCCAGTGCGCGACACGGTAAAACAAGAGCGCGTGAAATCCCGCATAGGTGAGGATGACCTCGATCTTGCTCGTCGCCGCCGGGTCCATGGAAAGCGCCGCGTTAAAATCTTTTTGTAGTTTTCGAAATGTCTCACGCATATATCACCTGAAATGCTCATCGAACGGTCTGGGTCCAGACGACCGCCGGCAGTGATTTTCGTCGCTCGCGCAGACAGCACGTTACCGCTATCGACGAGACAGTCGTCGCCGTACGACGTTACTAAACGACCGTCTCAAGATGGTCACTGTTGCCAATGGTCGTCGGACAGCGTTCCCCTCTGCATTCCCGCCGGCCTGTGGACAGCGCTTCTCACTTTACACTCCGAACTATTCCCGGAGCCATCCGGGAGGTATTCCCTCCTTGCGCGCCTCCTCAGGGATAACGACATCGAGCATGTTCCGGGCCTCGTCGATCTGCTTCTGCACTTCTTTCATCTGCTGCTCGATCTGATCTGCCTTAACTTTATTTTCGATTGGCCCGTATGCCGGCCCGCCCCAGCTCATAAGCAACTCCGTCCGTTGCTGATCAAGCTCCCGATAGCTTCTCTCCGCATCCGCCAGGCGTGCCTTCCATTCATGGATGCGGTTCTGCCATAAGGCTTTCCGGGCCTCATCGGCATCTTCTTCATTCTGCGGCGTGATGAGCGGCTCTGCATTCTTCTGAATTGCCGGTTCCTGAGCCGCCTCGCTCTTATGTGACCCTTCTACCACACGTGCCTTCGCGCGAAATTGATCGGGCACTTCACCGAGCCGGTCCGTGATATGGACAACGCCCTGATCGTCCGTCCACTGATAGAGGGGGCTTTTCCTCTCGTCGCTTCCCTCCTGAGCACCTGCCTGCGCACTGGCAGAGAGGACCGCGACCAGAATAAAGGCACCGATGAAGGCGCGCCGCATGTTTTCCCTCCTCTGGAACCCCCGGTGCAGGAACGATCACCCCATAGTCTGGATCGTGCAAACCGCGTAAGCCGCGATTCCCTCGCCCCTGCCCGCGAACCCGAGCCCCTCGGACGTCGTGGCCTTGACATTGACCGCGGACAGATCGGTCTTGACCGCCGACGCAATATTCGCGATCATCGCCGGGATATGCGGCGCCATTTTAGGCCGTTCCGCTACGATGGTCGCATCGATATTGTTCACGCGAAACCCACCCTCCGCCAGCAGTCGATGCACCTCGGCAAGCAGGGAAAGACTCGATATGCCCTTGTACCTGGGCTCCGTGTCCGGGAAATGCCGACCGATGTCGCCGAGTGCCGCAGCGCCAAGAAGCGCATCACAGATGGCGTGGAGCAGCACATCTGCGTCCGAGTGGCCTAACAGCCCTCTTGCGGAGGGGATATCCACGCCGCCCATCATAAGCTTCCTTCCTTCAACGAGGCGGTGGACGTCATAACCCGTACCGATTCTCATGCTACCTTCTCTTGAGGATCTCTTCCGCAAGGAGGAGATCCTCGGGCGTGGTGATTTTGATATTGTCGTAGCTCCCCATGATCACGCGGACCTTGCCGCCCGACCGCTCGACGAGCGTGGCATCATCCGTCCCGTAGAAGTTCTGCTTGTAAGAATCGTCATAGACGCGCTTTATGATCTTGACCGGGAAAGCCTGAGGAGTCTGTATTGCCCAGAGCCGGCTTCGTTCCAGCGTATGGACGACCATGCCCTTCTCGTTCACTTCCTTGACGGTGTCCTTGAGCGGTACTCCAACCGTGACACACTCTCCCTTCTTGGCGTGGTCGACGGTTTCTTTGATCATGTCATGTGTTACGAACGGCCTTACCCCGTCGTGAATGAGCACGACAGACGCATCTTTCTCGAGCTTCTGCAGCCCGTTCTGGACGGAATCCTGCCGTTCCTTGCCTCCCACAACCAGGGTCTTCACCTTGGTGATATGGTACCGTTCGATGATCTCCTTGAGGCAGATCTCCATGTCCTCTTTCGAGAGTATCGGGATGATCTCGTCGATTTCCGACGCGCGCTGGAATGTGAGAAGCGTATGCGCCAGCATGGGCATGTCACCAAGGGGCAGGAACTGCTTTGCCACTGACTTTCCCATCCTCTTGCCCATGCCCGCGGCAGGTATGAGTGCTGTTACATTTGACATGCTCGCCTCATGACACTGAATATCCGGAAGCAGGGATGGCTGGTTTTCGCTGATATCGATTACGCTGCGGCACAGATCTCAACGAATACGTCCTGCAGTATCAGCGGATCATTTTTTGAAGTTCTTCACAACGACTTTAAACCGTTTCGACAGCGGTGCTTCCATATCGATCGCGACGCGGAGCTGAAACTGGTCTTCCCGGTCCCTTGTCAGGACGTCGAAAGGAAGGATGATCTGCCGATCATCCATGAACGGTTTCCCGAGATTCACTTTCATTCCGTCGTCCGCCCCCTTTTCAAGTGCGGGCGCCGCGGTTGTGGCCTTTTCCATAGGCGCGTCCGGCATCAAGTGCTCGTCCGGGGGCCGTTCTTTGAAGCGCCCTTTCGGCGCAGGCGGCCTCTTTTCTTCCTTTCCGATGACGTCGCGGAGGGTGAAATTGTGGCGTTCGGGGAACTTCTGCATGTCCTGAAGTACGATCTTGGAGACGGCGGTGAAAGTCTTGAGCACACCATCGCCGGTCGTCGCGATCGCCTCGTAGAACGGGATATCGCGCGGGTTTAGGGCTTCGTTCAGCTCTTCTATGGACATGATATCAGGCAGATCCCGCTTGTTATACTGGATCACCATGGGGAAGTCAGTCAGGTCAATGCCCATTTCGGCGAAGTTATCCCGGAGGTTCGCCAGGCTTTCGAGATTCGCGTCCATCATGGCGCGCTGCGAGTCTGCCACGAAGATCACACCGTCCGCGCCCTTGAGGACAAGCTTGCGCGTGGCGTTGTAGAAAACCTGGCCAGGTACTGTGTAAAGATGGAACCGCACGCGGTAATTTTTTATGGTCCCGAGCTCCACGGGGAGAAAGTCGAAGAACAGGGTCCGGTCCGTTTCAGTAGAAAGGGAAATGAGCTTGCCCCGCTGGTTGGGAGCAATCCGGTGATAGATTAGATGGATGTTCGTCGTTTTCCCGCAGAGACCTGGCCCATAGTAAACGATCTTCGAGTTTATCTCCCGCGTGGTATGGTTGACTAATGCCATCGCTTCATCATTACACAAAATGCCGGGTATGTCAATACTGCGGACTCTTATGGCCCCTTTTGCGCAAGCAGGTTCAGCGCAATGAGGTGGAGCCGTTCATTTGCGGTTGCCAGCAACGGCACTGTCCTGTCCAGTCCGACGAGAAGGTGATCAAGCTGATCTCCCGAGAGATCGGTGATCACACCGTCAGCCTCCTCGAGTATCAGCATGCCTGCCGCGTAATCAAAAGCTCGTGATGCGGTTGCCGTCGCAAACGCGCTGAGCGCGCCCGATGCAAGATACGAAAGGTCCAGGGCGGTTGATCCGAAGCACCGCGTCCGTTTCGCCTGTTGAAGCAGCGGCATGATACGCGGGAGGTCCGACTTCGGAGACGACGCCTCAAAGGCGACGATGATGATCCCCTCGGCTGCCGATGTCCTGATGCGCAAGCCGTTCTTAAATGCTCCCTGGCCGCGCACCGCCCAAAACTCATCGTCCGCGGGGAGGTTCATGACGTAGGCTACGCTCAGGTCGGCAAGCCTGTCGCCGTTGAGCAAGGCTATTGACGTGGAGAAAAAGGGTATGCCGGTCTTGGCGTTGTTGCTGCCGTCGATGGGGTCCACAAGCACGATTTTTCTTCCATCACCGAATTTCCTGATGCCGAGCTCTTCGGAGATGAGCGTGAAGGACTCCCCCTGCTTCTGGACTTCTTCGAGCGCGGCGATGATGATGTCTTCAGCCCACTTGTCGACGGGGAATGTCTTGTCTCCGCCCGCACCTTTGCCAAGTGGGACCTTTCCACCTTCCCTGCTCAGGATGTCGCGAAGCCCATCGCGCATTTTTTTGCCCATCGATTTGAAGACTTCGAGCCACTGTTCGTTCGTCATGAAAACTCCTTGGTCGTTGCAACCACAGTTCGGCACAGAATCATTCGGTTGATTATATTATATATCGAGGATTTCTGGCAGGTCTCGACGATGAAAGCCTCTAACCTTGCTCTACCAGCCTCTTTTTATAAAATTCTGCAATTTCTTCAGCCGCCTTTTTCGTCATCCCTGTTACAGCCGACAGTTCCTCCACTGTTGCCTGTTTGACCCTTTCTACGCTGCCGAAATGGCGAAGCAGCGCCTTCTTCCTTGTCTCGCCGATGCCGGGGATGTCGTCAAGCTCGGAATGCACCGCACGTTTCTCTCGGAGCTTCCGATGATACGTAATGGCGAAGCGATGCGACTCATCCCGCACGCGCGCCAGCAGGTGCGTGGTCGCGCTGGTGGGTTCGAGGATGATCGGCTCTTCCAATCCGGGCAGGAATACCCGTTCGAACTCTTTTCCCGTCCCCTCTTCCCCGCTCCGCGCCTTTGCCAATCCGACGACATCGGGCCCTTCGATGCCGAGTTCTTCAAGCACATCGAGCGCAGCGTTCAGCTGCCCCTTTCCGCCGTCGATCAGAATCAGATCTGGCAGGGTTCCTTCCCCTTTCGCTCCTGTGTATCTTCTGCGGATGACCTCTGCCATGCTCGCGAAGTCATCTTGTCCCTGAACGGATCGGATCTTATACCGCTTATAGTTCCGCTTGTCTGGCAAGTTATCCTCGAAGGAGACCATGCTCGCCACCGATTCAGCACCCTGGATGGTCGAAATGTCGAATGCCTCGATCCTGCGCGGGAGGCTTCTGAGCCCCAGCTCTTCCTGAAGCCCAAGGAGGATGCGCTCCTTGCTCCTTCGGGAGAGCAGGTGCTCGCGGAGCGACTGGCTTGCGTTGTCAGAGGCCATCTGCACCAGTTCCCTTTTTCTCCCCCTCTGCGGAATAAGGACCTCGACCTTCGCACCGCGCTTTTCCGTAAGCCAGCTCTCGAAGACCTTACGGTCAGGAATTTCCGACGGAAGCAGCACTTCAGCTGGAACGATCATTTCCTTGGCGTAGAACTGGTGCAGGAATTCCGCAAGCATCGCATCGCTCGTCATACCGGGCACGTCATCAAGAAAGAAATCCTTGCGGCCAAGCAGCAAACCATTCCTGATGAAGAGGACCTGGATGTCGGTGTGGCCAGTTTCGGACACCGTACCGATCACGTCCTTATTCTCAAATCCAGGGGAGATGATCTTCTGCTTCTCGAAAGCTCCCTCGATCCTCGCGATCCGGTCCCGCAGCTCTGCTGCCCGCTCGTACTCCATCTTCTCCGACGCTTCCTCCATGCGCTGCTTCAGCAAGTCAAGGAGGTCACGGTTTTTTCCTTCAAGGAACAGCCGGACCTGAGATGCCACATCCCGGTATGCCGCTTTATCTACCTCGCCTGTGCATGGTCCCATGCACCGCCCTATCTGGAACTGGACGCACGCCCGCTCCTTCTTCCTGCCCAGCTCTTTTTTACACGAGGCGATCGGGAATGTCCTGCGAATGAGCGCGAGCGACTCCCACATGCCGCCGGCGGGGACGTAAGGGCCGTAGTAAAGAGCCCCGTCCTTCTTGAGCCTGCGGACGACTTCAAGACGAGGATATTCGGATTTGATGTCGAATCGGAGATAAGGATAGTTCTTGTCGTCACGGAGAATGACATTGTAGCGGGGCCGGTGCTTCTTGATGAGGTTGGATTCCAACGCCAGGGCTTCAAGCTCGGTGTGGGTCACAATGGTTTCAAGGTCTGCGATCTGGCGCACCATGATCTCGATCTTCTCGCCCTTGGCGCCCTTCTGAAAGTACGAGCGCACCCTGTTCTTCAGGCTCACGGCTTTGCCAATGTAGATCACATGCCCCCGGGCGTCCTTCATGAGATATACTCCCGGCGCATCCGGAAGGTTGTGAAGTTTTTCTTCGAACGTCATAGTGCGATTATTTTACCATGAATTAAACAGGATGGACATGTGTTATTCACGACGTGAGATCGGTGCCGCGAACATTTTCCGCTGCAGTATGCAACGGTCATTTTCCGAAGGGAGCGCACGTGAAAACTATACACGGTCAAAAAGATTAACTTGTACCATAGGTGAAAATTGCGGTATAATTTATATGTAGCCCGATGAATTTGTTTTGAGAGTAAAGAACCATGCGGGCATCGAGATAAAGAATTGTCGGACCAAGGGATTACAAAAAGTAAAAGAAATCAGCGTCTTCCGCACAGTTTCTCATTCAACCTTTTGCCCGCCTGAAAGTCTAAATGTAAATAGATATCTGTGCCTTGAGCAGTTTTCAACGGGAAACAACTGGTGGTCGGCAGATTGAGCGGCTTTAATAAGGATTGGTTTTAATATTAATACGAAGGGGTGAGATAAATGAAGAAGCGGGTTTATCTTGTTCTTTTGAGCCTCGTGGTGATTCTGACGATTGCCGTGCCTGCGTTTTCTTATGGCGGCGGATATTACCATGGTGGCGGTGGTTACCATGGCCATGTGGTTGTGGGTGGAGGAGTCTGGATCGGACCCGGATGGTACGGTCCCGGGTGGTGGGGTCCGGGATGGTGGGGTCCGGGATACGGATATCCCTATGCGTACCCTTATCCATACTATTCATCTCCGCCCGTGGTGATCCAGCAGCAACAGCCAGTATACGACATGCAGAACCAGCAGCAGGAGGAAGAGTATTACTGGTATTATTGCCCGGATTCAAAGACCTATTACCCTTACGTCAAACAGTGTCCCAAGGGCTGGTTAAAGGTCGTTCCCACCCCGGGTCCATCGAAATGAAAGGAGTGAAGAGATGATCATGAACTTGAGACTTCGCACCTTCTCGTTTCTGATAATAGCCATGTTGGGCGGATGTGTCACTGTGCCATCGGGCCCGAGCGTGATGGTCTTGCCGGGTTCGAGTAAGACCTTTGAGCAATTCCAAGCCGACGATGGTCTCTGTAGACAATGGGCGCGACAGCAGATTGGTCTGAGCCCCCAGGAAACGGTTAATCAGAATACCGCCTCAGGAGCGGCGGCCGGCACGCTGATCGGAGCCGGTCTTGGAGCAGCGATCGGCGCAGCTTCAGGCGCTACGGGCACGGGCGCAGCGATCGGAGCAGCCTCAGGGCTCCTGCTCGGTACTGCATCGGGATCCAGTACTGGCCAATACTATGGATACGAGGCGCAGCGACGCTACGATATCGCCTATCAGCAATGCATGTATCTAAAGGGGAATGTAATCCCTGGCATGGTACGGACACGGGTTGTTCGACGGCCGCCTCCGCCGCCCCCGCCCGATCTGTCCGGACCCGTTCTAAACGAAACGGCGCCTGTTTATCCCGCGCCTCCGTCGGGAGTGCCTGAACCGTAGCCGGGATGGGACGGAGGCCATCACGGTAGCGGTTATCCCGGAGGCGATTTTTGATAGCATTTAGGTCGAAGGGCGTTCTTTACGAACGCCCTTTTTCTTTAAAATGGTCAATCCATCCCCTGAAGAGGATAACACACCCCGTGGTTTCCTCACATGACATTGACTCCCGGACAGCTTGGAACGTCCCGGCGTCTTCCTTTCAGGGTCATAAATATCTCGCCCCTAGTCGACCTTCACCCCGACAGCCATTTCCTGCTGCCGAAGCGATTTGATCTTGTCGCGGAGGCCGGCCGCTGTTTCAAAATCCAGCTCCTTTGCTGCAGCACGCATCTGTCTTTCGAGTGAAGCGATCAGCGCAGGGAGATTCACCGTGGGCACGTGCTCGCCTGCCTCCTCAGCGTCGACAGGCACCGTGAAGTAATCCTGCTCGTACACGGTGCGAAGTGTTGCCTGGATATTCTTCTTGATGGAGTGTGGCGTAATGCCGTGTTCCTTATTATATCCCTCCTGCACGTGACGGCGCCGGTTCGTTTCGGCGATGGAGTTCCTCATCGAATCGGTTATGCGCTCCGCGTACAGGATCACCTCTCCGTTCACGTTTCGCGCTGCCCGGCCCATGGTCTGGATGAGCGAGCGCGACGAACGGAGGAACCCTTCTTTGTCAGCATCAAGGATCGCGACGAGCGACACCTCGGGGATATCCAACCCTTCGCGCAGGAGATTAATGCCGATGAGAACATCGTACTTCCCCATGCGCAGGTCGCGAATGATGTCCACTCTCTCAAGCGTGTCGATATCCGAGTGAAGGTACGCTACCTTTACGTTCAGTTCCTTGTAATGCTCGGTGAGGTCCTCCGCCATGCGTTTCGTCAGCGTCGTGACGAGCACGCGTTCGCCCGTCTCTGCGCGCTTCCGTATTTCATTCAACAGATCGTCCACCTGCCCCTTGACCGGTTTGAGCGTGATCTTCGGGTCCGTGAGGCCCGTCGGCCGAATGACCTGTTCGACGACCCTTCCTTTCGATTTCTCTACTTCGAAGTCCGCGGGCGTCGCCGAAACGTAGACGGTCTGGTTCACTCGTGCTTCGAACTCCTCAAAATTGAGCGGCCGGTTGTCCAAGGCTGAAGGCAGGCGGAAACCATAATCAACGAGCGTCTGCTTTCTCGCCCTGTCGCCATTGAACATGCCACTGACCTGCGGGACGGTAGCGTGGGACTCGTCAACGAACAACAGGTAGTCCTTCGGGAAATAATCGAGGAGCGTAGGCGGCGGCTCGCCCGGGGCCCTCCCCGAGAGGTGGCGGGAATAGTTCTCGATGCCGTGGCAATAGCCCATCTCCTGGATCATTTCCAGATCGAACATCGTACGCTGCTCGATGCGCTGTGCCTCGATGAGCTTGTTCACTGAGCGGAAATACTGGATGCGTTCACGGAGCTCTTCGTGGATGCCGTCAACGGCGGTCTTCATCCGCGAATCGGGGATCACATAGTGGCTGCTCGGGTAAACAGCGATCCTTTCAAGTTTCTGGAGCGGTGTTCCGAGCAGGGGATCGAATTCGGATATGGAGTCGATCTCGTCTCCGAAAAGCTCTATGCGGACTGCCGTGTTCTCGTATGACGCCGGAAATATCTCGACCACATCGCCGCGGACCCTGAATGTCCCTCTCTGGAAGTCAAAATCATTGCGCGTATACTGGATGTCCACGAGCTTCCGGAGGATGTCGTTCCGCTCGATGCGCTGGCCTTGTTCGAGGAACAGCAGCATGCCGTGGTACGCTTCGGGCGAGCCGAGGCCGTAGATGCACGAGACCGAGGCTACGATGATAACGTCGTTCCGCTCGAAAAGTGCCGTCGTGGCCGCGTGGCGCATGCGGTCGATCTGCTCGTTGATGGATGAGTCCTTTTCGATATAGGTGTCCGTCGTCGGGAGGTACGCTTCTGGCTGGTAGTAGTCATAGTACGAAACGAAGTACTCCACTGCGTTATCCGGGAAGAGATCCTTGAACTCATTGTAAAGCTGGGCAGCCAGTGTTTTATTGTGCGCGATCACGAGCGCAGGTTTCTGGACCTTTTCGACGACGTTCGCCATGGTAAAGGTCTTGCCCGAGCCCGTAACGCCCAGGAGTACCTGGTGGGGGAGACCCCTGATGACCCCCTCCGCAAGCTTTTCGATGGCCTGCGGCTGATCACCGGTTGGCTTGAAGTCTGATACGATCTTGAATTTCGGCATGAATAAATATTACTCCAGATTGAGCGGCAGTGTCAATGAATCAGGATACACAAGAGGCCATCTCCGCCAACGAGTGAAGACAAATTGTAAAGGGATAAAACCTTCAGGATGGACCCCCGCTGTGCAGAGACAACAGCTGAGTCCGGCGATAAGAAAATTTCCCCTATCTCAACAGCAGGTACAGCATCACCACAAAACCGATGAACACACCAACGGCTGTCTCGTGTTCGGAATTCTCTTTCACGACGTCGTAGCTCCAACGGTTTGTTCCCCTGCCGGGATAAGGTGTGAGCCGGGGGAGATAGTCGGGCACGGCCTTGTCATACTCGACCCAGGACGGGCCGAAGCTGCTGATGAGCTTCTCGTTCTCCTGCTTCTTCTTGTACGGCGCATAGTAGAGGAAGAACCACACAAAACCGCCGATCATGATAATGACATTGCTTGCCATGGCACTGTAACCTATCGTGATGAGGAGAGTTCCGATATAAAGCGGATTCTTCACGTACGAGTAGGGGCCGGTAGTCGTGAGCAGCTTGTTCTTCCGGAGGTGTCCTGCGGCCCAAAGCCGAAGCGCCTCACCGAGGGCCGTGATTACAGCTCCGACCAGGAACCATGCCGGTCCCGGCTTCGCCAGATAGAACAGGATGACTGCCACGACGCCCGCCAGCACCGTTTTCCCGGTTATCTTCGTCAGCTTGTACTGCAGGGTTCCCTTTTCCGCCATCTCACTCTCCTTAGATTTTTTTGGATGCATCAGCATACATTCACCCGATGCTTTGCAGTTACTGCCTCACCACTTCGTCGGCATCACGAGGTTCCGCAGCTTCAGCCATTTTTGTTCCTTCGCCGTAATAAGTTCTGGAGCATAAATACTCTTCAACTTGATGAGTGATATTCGGTCGGCAAAACCGAGCAGACCGGTGAGACACCGGCCCGCAAGCGGCACGCCGCCTGGATGAAAAGCCGATGCCAGGTCCACCACGAAGACCTTGCCGTTGACAAGCAGGATATTCGATCTCTTCTGGAGATCCAGGTGGACCCATCCGCGTTCATGCAAATCCTCGATGATCTGTTCGAACTGCCGGAGGACGCCGGGGCCTATCTCGCCCCGCTCAACACTTCCGAGGTCTCTGCCCTCGAGGTACTCTATGGCAAGAGAAAACGGGGTGAGCCTCTTGAACCGTGACGGCAGACCATCAACGCCGGCAAGCGCGGTGTACGCCCGGATCTCCCTGCCGATTACTATGCGCCCGATGAAGTTCCGCTCCCAGAAGCCTCTGTTTCCGAAATCCTTGACCACAAACCGCCGGTTGTTCGCACGGGAGATGAAGACGTCCGCTTTGAATGATCTTCCCTGTGCGATTACCTTCTCAACGTTCAAGCGCGCTTCGGTGTATGTCAGATCTTCCTTCATGTCCTGATTGATACGAAAAAGTCCCATCATTTTAGAAGTACCAAAAGAAAGAGTCAAGGTTTTTATTCGGCAGAGTCATGGTGAAGGTTTCCGCTGGCAGGAAAATAAAAGGGCCTTTCTCTGCGGCAGGGAAAGCCTCTTTTGTCTCATCTTCCCGGCTCCCCTGTGGCAATCAAGACAGCTTGCCTCCTGCCCGGCAGCCGTGCCAGAGAAGCACGCCTTTCTCAGTTCGCCGGCTGAAAGAGATAGTCCCGCTGGGGTAAAAAAAACGGTCCAGCATAAAACAGCGTTTAGCGTATTGGAATGTACGTTTTCGTGGTCGACGCCGCTGTCAGGGAGATCAAGAGAAACGTTGCTTTTCCTTCATCAGGAAGTCGAGGAACCCCTGGCACAGAGGTGACCGGCTCTTGCCCTTGAGGAGAATGACCGCAAAGCTCCGTTCGAGCCGAAGCCCCTTCAATCGCACGGCTGAAATTCGCCCTGTCTCGATATCGCTCTGCAGTGCGCGAATGGAAAGAATGGAAACGCCGAGCCCCGCCTTGACGGCCTGACGTACGGCATCACTGCTCCCTACCACGGCCACCGTATTCAGTTCCGCGAGAGAGAGCCCTGACTTTTCAAGATGCTCTTCCATGATAAGCCGGGTACCCGAACCCTCCTCGCGCAAGATGAACGGCTCGTTCTTCAAGGCTTCAACGTGAATGCTCTTTTTGTGCGCCCAGGGATGGTCAGGGGGAACGGCGACGACAAGCTCATCGGTGAGGAAGGCGTGAGATTCCAGGTGTCCATCGGAGACCCGCGCGCCCACGATGCCAATGGAGAGTTCACCGTCCTTCACGGCCTGCGCGACCTTGGCGGTATCATCTATCATAAGCTGAATGGAAATGGACGGATGTTCCTTTTTGAAGGCGCCGATGAATGCAGGAAGAATGTAAGCACCCGGGATGGTGCTCCCGCCGATTTTCAAAAGCCCGCTCATCCTTCCGGAGACAGCCTCGATCTCCTGCCTTGCCTGGTCCCGGAGAACCAGGAGCTTCTGACCGTAACGGTAGAGGATTTCGCCCTGTTCCGTGGGGACCACCCTCTTCCCCAGGCGGTCGAGCAGCCTCACCCCGAGCTCTGTTTCCAGATTTTTGATATGTCCGCTCACCGTGGGTTGAGTCAGGTATAACGCCTCCGCTGCCCGTGAGAAGCTCCGGAGTTTGATGAGTGTGCAAAAGATTTCTATCTGGTGCAAATCCATAATAGGACATCCCCATATCCAGATATCGAACTGATCCTAAATCCCGATGACAATGATTCGGAATTGATATCGGTGCGTGTTTGAAATTGGCACTTGCTATTTGGAGCCTGTCGCGTAATCGCGGAGAAACTGCGTCAATAGACGGACGCCGATGCCTGTGGCTCCCTTGGGAGTGTAGGGTCGGTCCTTTTCGGTCCAAGCCGTCGCGGCGATGTCGAGGTGCACCCAAGGATAGTTCTGGACAAACTTGGATAGGAGTGCCGCGGCCGTGATGATGCTACCGTCCCTGCCCCCCGTGTTTTTCATGTCTGCGATATCGCTCTTGATCAGGTCATAATATCCCTCCCAGAGCGGCATCTCCCACACGCGTTCGCCTGTCTTCTCGCCTGCTTCGCGCATTTTCTGCTTAACGTTGTCGTCTGCGCCAAGCATGCCGATGGCCTCCTGGCCGAGGGCGATTCTGCATGCGCCGGTGAGCGTAGCGATGTCCACGATCACTGCCGGCTCGTATTGGCAGGCGTAGACGAGCGCATCGGCGAGAATGAGCCGGCCTTCGGCATCGGTGCTGATGATCTCGATTGTCTGGCCCGAGAGGGTACGGAGCACATCGCCCGGTTTGTATGCGCTGCCGCTCGGCATGTTTTCCGTGGCCGGGAGCAGGCCGACGATATTAAGAGGAAGCTTGAGCGCCGCCGCAGAACGGATCGCTCCGAGCACCGCAGCCCCGCCGGACATATCGTCCTTCATTTTGTCCATGTTTTCCGCAGGCTTGATCGAGATCCCGCCGGAATCGAAGGTGATGGTCTTGCCTACGAGCGCGATGAAACGCTTCTTCCCGCCGCCTCGGTATTCGACGATGATGAATTTCGGCGGTTGTGCGCTCCCTGAGGACACACCAATGACAGCACCCATGCCGAGTTTCGCCATCTGCCGTCTTTCAAGCACCTGGAGCCTAAGCCCGAACTCCTTAGAGATGTCGCGCGCCTTTGCAGCGATAATCGTCGGGGTCATATCGGCAGACGGGGAACTCACCATGTCACGCACCATGACGGTGGATTCCGCGACAATCTCGCCGATCTTGACGCCCTTCTGCATTGCCGTGACGACGGAAGAGTTCTCCGTCAGTATTGTCAGCGTTTTGATCTCTCTGTTATGGTCATTCTCTCCTCCGGTCTTGTACCTCAGGAACCGGTAGAGCCCCAACATGCTCCCCTCGGTCAATGCCTGAGCGGTTTCCTTCGCTTCGAGGTTGATCCCTTCCGACAAAATCGTAACATCTGTCGCACCAACGTCCCGCAAGTGGGGCACTGCTTTGCCCGCAGCCTGCCGCAGCCGGTTGAGCGTGAATTCGCTCCGTTTGCCGAGCCCTACAAGGACGAGGCGCTCTGCTGCGATTTTGCCTTCAGGATAGATGAGGTGGACCGAACCCGGTTTTAACTTGACATCACCATGCTTCATGAGCCGTACAATCATGCCGCCGAGAGCTCTGTCCATTCGCTCGACCACACGTCTTGGCTTCTCGCCCTCGAAGAGCATAATGACCGCCCCGGCAGCCTTCTGTCCTTCTATCCGTCCTGCTACGACGCTGATCTTCATAGCATCACCCTCATAGGGAGCATTGAGCAGGGGGTAACATGGGAGTCATCGCCCCGCTAACTATATCCTCCGCCGTCAGTCCTTCCTCACCACGATCGGCTCCAAGCCTTCCAGCACAAGTTTGCCGGCTATCAGTTCCGCCTTTTCTTTGGAGGCGTATGCTCCTACCCGTACACGGTAAAACTTCCCGACGTTCGACTCGAACGGCACGATTGAGATCACCTCGAACTTCTTAGAGAGTCGGTCCTTAAGCATCATCGCATTCTCCATCTCTGCAAAAACAGCCGCTTGGACTGTGTACTGCCCCGTATCCTGAACCGGCTCCAGGGTCTCAATCCGCACGCCGACCGTACCTTGCGCAATGAATCCGAGCTCTTTCGCGGCGCCGTACGAGAGATCGATGACCCTGTTCCGGGCGAACGGCCCGCGGTCATTCACCCTCACATCGAGGGCCTTCTGGTTTTCAAGATTGGTAACTCGAATGGTGGTGCCGAGCGGCAGTGTCCTGTGCGCCGCTGAGATGCCGTTCATGTCGAAGATTTCCCCGCTTGCCGTCTTACGGCCGTGCAATTCCCTGCCGTACCATGATGCCGTCCCCGTTTCCCGATACACTTCCCGGGATGCCACGTCCGCTTCCCGATGCACTTCCCGGGATGCCGGGTTCGCAGCGGGCGCTGGCGATGACGACGAAGGCGCTGAATAAAGCGAGGTGGGGACCGGAGGGGGCGCCGGCGGCACTTCCCTCCCCGCGCACGTCGTGACGACTATAGCGGACACGACAAGTGCGGCAACCCTGAGGACATGGATCATCTGCCGTGAGAAGAGGAGCCGCATCAGTATACCTGCTTACGCAGACGCTTTCTCCGCTGCAGGCTTGGCCTCTTCCGCCTTCTTGCCGCCGGACTTGTACGCTTTGGCAGAACGGAGCTTCCGCTGCGCCCGCTTCACCTTCTTGCGCGCTTTTCGAACCTCCGCGGTGTCGGTTGTTCCTTCGGACTTCGCGATCACCGCCGCCGCTTTCGTTTTTAACTTTTTGATTTTCTCCAGAAGCTTTTCCTGATTGACCTTGACCACTGACTGCTCCTCCTTGAGTTTTCGAATGTATGTGATAACGACACGTTCAAAATTTAAGCCCAATAATAAAACAAACTCCCCGACAAATCAAGGGATATTGTTCCCTCGCTCCCTTTTCCTCCAGCGATTGGCGACTCTTCCTGATTGCGGTACGTCTCGCAGCTTCCGCTCTCAGATTTCTTGCGACGGCGGGAGATGCCGTCTCGACCTCATGATGCTTTCAGGAGCATCAGGCCGCAAGCGTCTTTCCAACTCAGGGACGGCGATCCCGGAGCCCATCTATGCACGGACACCCACTGCATGAGCTATTGTATGTCAGAAAGAAAACCCATGAGTTTTCTGCGCGATGATTTGTTCGGAATTTCTTCATCCTGACATAGGCGAGGGCATTTGAGTTGCAGGCCCCTGCGCTCCATAACTCTTCACCTCATCGCAAGCGCGGTAGCCCGGTAGGGAATAACAAGGATCGGATGTGCAGGCCGGATACTAAAAAGGAGCCGCCTGCGACGGCGGCTCCCGGGGAATGAGTCCTCAGCAACCAACAGCTGCTTTGGGCTTTACCTTCATCTCTTTGATCTCTTTCACGGTGTCCTTCTCAACCATGATCTCCGCCTTCGTATCGACCTTGATCTTGCTGAGGTCTAGGCCCTTGTCTGCCTTGAGCGTCATGTCGGTGCTGGTGCCTTCCGGACAGAACGTTATCGTCCCTGCTTTTGCATCCACACCCTTGATGGTCCCCATCTTCGCCTCGGCGGCAAATGCCAAGGACACAAGCGATAAAGCCAGAACCACGACAACCAGAACTGCTGCAACTTTCTTCATGAATCTACTCCTCCCTTTCTAGGATTATAAAAGCCGTCAGTTTTTAAAATACCACAAGTTTATAAAATACACAATTAAAACTTTAAATAAGGCGATTTGAAAATCAGGTTCATATCCGGTGATTTGTCATCAATTAGACACCTTTCGGAGCTAAAGGTTGCAAGTCTTCGGTCTTTATGGGGAAAATAATAGAGTCTAAATTGTTGGTTCCCGGATGCGGCGGAGGGGCTTGCAGAAGGTTACAGGGCGCCTTTTGCCTTCAGGAGCTTTTCGATCTCCGTGATCTGTTCGTTGTGCGCCCTGCATTCTTCCTCGAATTCCGACTGCATGTTCTGCGCCTTTTCCGCGCCGATATGCACCGTGGTCTTGCCGAAGGTGAAGGAGTGCATATCCTCCAGATCGCAGAGACTGTCCTTGAGGCGTTTCAGCTCCGCCCTGAGCTCTTCAACTGTCATGTCATCCAGCTTTTTACTCATACCGCGAACTATAACAGGGAAACTTTCCCGCCGTCAACTGAAAAAAGCCGGTTGCCAGGTCCGCGGCAAAGATCCCGCAGCCTCATGACATACTGATCCCCTGGACAAGAAAGATCTGGTGCCGCAGTGTGACGGCCATGCAGGCATTTTCTTATTGACAAGGAATGCCAATTTTATTATCCTTGCATCTCCACAATACCACCCGCAGGAGGATATAGATCCGTGTATATCGACAAGCCGTTACGGCACTTCATGGACAAACTGGCAAGCAAATCCCCCGAGCCTGGAGGCGGCAGCGTTGCCGCGCTCACCGGAGCCCTCGGCGCGGCTCTCGTGAGCATGGTGGCGAACCTCACTCTCGGCAAGGAAAAGTACAAGGATGTCCAGCCGCAGATCGAGGCTCTCCTCAAGGAGTCGGAGATGCTGAGGACCGAGATGCAGGATCTGATACAGAAGGATACCGAGGCCTACGGCGCGCTCTCCGAGGTGTATAAGATGCCTAAGAACACTGACGCGGAAAAGGCCGCGCGCAACGCGAAAATGCAGGAGTCCCTCAAAAAGGCCTGCCAGGTCCCGTTCGAGATCGGGCTGAAATCGCTTGAGGTGGCGAAACTAGCACAGAGGGCGGCTGACATCGGGAATGTGGGAGCAGTGAGCGATGCCGGTGTTGCAGTCCTCCTGGCCCAGGCGTGCGCCCAGAGCGCGGCGCTCAACGTCAAGATCAACGTCAACAGCATCAAGGATGAAATCTTCAACAAGAGCACCTGGGCACGCACGCAGGACGCCCTCAAGCAGGTGGCGGCGCTCGAAAAGACCGTGATGGAAACAACGTACAAAAAAATGGGATAACCGCAGCGGATCGTAGAGGGCATCGAGCATAGCGAACCAGGGAACCCTCGATCTTCCCCAATACGACCGGTCCGCGCTTGAAACTTGACAATATTCCGGAGGGGGCAACTCATGGCGGCAAAACTGTTAACGGGAAAAGAAGTGGCGCAGAAGATGGACCAGGACATCCAGCGGGAGGTTCAGGAGCTCAAGGCACAAGGGGTCAACCCCGCGCTCAAGATCATGGTCGCGGGAGACGCCGCAGATTCGCTAGCCTATGCGAACAGCGCGAAAAAGATGGCCGAAAAGAACGGCATTGCCTGCGATATAGAGCAGCTGCCGGGCACAACGACCCAGGACGAATTCGTCAACATCCTGAAGCAGCGGAACGCGGACAAGAACATCCACGGTATCATCGTGATGAGGCCGCTGCCGAAGCAGATCAGTGAGGGCGTCGTGAAGTACATCCTCGCGCCAGAGAAGGACATCGACTGCTTCAACCCCGTGAACGCGGGCAAGATCATGGCCGGGGACATGACGGGGTTTCCGCCCGCTACGCCGCAGGCGGTGATGGAGATGCTCCGTTTCTATCAGATCCCCATGAGCGGTAAGGAGACCGTTGTGATAGGCAGGTCCATGGTCGTTGGCAAGCCCCTGTCCATGCTGCTCCTGGGCGAGAATGCAACGGTCACCGTCTGCCATTCGAAGACCAAAGACCTGCCGGGCGTGTGCAAACGAGCCGATATCCTCGTCGCGGCAATCGGCAAGGCCAGGATGATCACCACGGACTTCATCAAGCCGGGGGCGGCGGTTATGGACGTGGGAATCAATGTCGAGGGGGACAAGCTCTTCGGTGACGTGGACACGGAACCGGCGAAGGAGATCGCAGGGGCGATCACGCCGGTGCCCGGGGGCGTGGGAACCGTCACCACGCGCGTGCTCCTAAAGCACGTGGTAAAGGCTGCACAATTGCAGACCCGGTAGTCGGAGAGGGTCAAGGCAGGATTCAAGGCGAAAAGGAGAACAGGGGCCTCTGTCAGACCCTCTTGCTTCTCCCGGGGTCCTCGGCGATGGCCCCGTGACCCTCCTGTTTCTCCTCCATCACCTCCCCAACCACCCTCACCAGTTCGGCTATCCGGAACGGTTTCTGCAGAAATCGGCGTGCTCCCTGCTCAATCAGCTCTTCCGCGTCCCGGTCATGGCTGTAGCCGCTCGAGACGAGCACCTTCACGCCCGGCTTCATCTCCTGAATCCTGCGGAATACCTCTCTGCCCTCTATGGCGGGCATGACCATGTCCAGGATCACGGCGTCGATCTCATCTGAACGCTGCCTGAATCTCTCTATTGCTTCCTCTCCCCCACCTGCAGTCAGGACCGTATACCCATACCGTTTGAGGACGTCACGTGCGAGGTCCCTTACCATGGGCTCGTCGTCGACCACCAGGATCGTCTCCGTTCCCCTCCGCAGGCTCACGAAGTCCTGCTTTTTGACGCACGTTTCATCGTTCATGCACGCAAGCAGGTTCACCTCGAACGTTGACCCCTTCCCGGGTTCGCTATGTACCTGGATGAAGCCGCTGTGCTTTTTCAAGATGCCGTATGCCAGCGCGAGCCCCAGACCGGTCCCCTTCTCCTTGGTCGTGAAGAACGGTTCGAAGAGGCGTTCCCGAGTCTCGCGGTCCATACCTATGCCTGTGTCCGACACGGAGATACGGACATAATCACCGGGCTGGGCATCAACGAAGAACTGCACATCCTTGGCCTCGAGGTGAACGTCCGCCGTCGTTACGGTGAGCCTCCCTCCCCGCGGCATTGCGTCGCGCCCATTGATGCAGATGTTCAGGATCGCCTGCTGTATCTGCCCGGCATCGCAGATGGCGTGACGGAGGTTCGAGTCCGTCGCGAGAACGATCGTGATATTCTTCTCGATGATGCGCGAGAGGAGCGCCACGACCTCGCGGACGATGGTGTTCACGTCGGTCGGCTTCGCGTCATACTTGCCGCCCCGTGCAAAGGCGAGAAGCTGTTGGGTGAGCTCCGATGCCCGGATCGATGCGGTCTCGATGATATCCACATGCTGGTATGCCGGATTGTCCGGATGAAGGTCTGTCTTGGCCAGGGACGCGTAACCCAGGATGGATGCCAGAAGGTTGTTGAAATCGTGGGCAATGCCCCCTGCCAGCGTGCCGAGGGCCTCCAGCTTCTGCGACTGAAAGAGCTGTGCCTGGAGCCTGCGGTTTTTGTCGTCGATCTCCTTCCTTTCCGTGATGTCCCTGATCACGGACCGGCTCATGACGAAATTGCCCCGCCCATCGTACACTGCCGTTGCATGCATCGTTACCGGGAGCAGGGCGCCGTCCCTCTTGAGCATGTTGAGTTCCAGGTTCCCTATCTGGCCGCTCTTCTTGAACTCCGGGAATTTCGTATGGCACGTCTGCGCGCTCTCATCCGAGAGCAGGTCATTGAAGTACAGTTTCCCAATGACCTCGTCGCGACTATATCCGAGCATATTCAGGAATGTCCGGTTAGCTTCCACGATCATTCCGTTTCCCGCGAGCGAGTAATATCCGTCGGGAGCGTTGTCATACAGATCGCGGTATTTTTCCTCTGAATCCTTCAGCTTCTGCTCAAGGCGCACCCGCTCGGACACATCGTTCAGCGTTTCAATTGCGTGAATGACATTTCCCGCAGAATCCTTGATCGGGTAAGCGCGGCACTCCACATAGATCTCTTCATTCTGGCGGTCATAGTGGATATGCAGCGCCTGGGCGGGTAGACCAGTCTCGAACACGGTCTTAACCGGACATTCATGGCCGTTGTCCATGCAGTGAGAATCGAAATGATGGGAGGCCTCGTAGCAGTGCATCCCCGGGACATCATCCTTGGACTTGCCGACCTGGCTTAAGTAGCCCTTATTGGCGGTAAGGATGCGGTACTCCCTGTCCACCACCACCACGCCCTCGCCGATGCCTTCAAGCACGCTCTCGAGCAGGTCCAGGGACTGCCGCTTCTCCTCCTCGAGCCTGCGTTCGGCCGTCACGTCGCGCATGACTTCGATCATGCGCACGACGCTTCCGTCCCTGTCCCTGACGGGCGAGGCGGCGAGCTCCACGATTATCTCCCTGTGCCGGCGCGTGAAATGGCGGTGAGTGACCTTGACAGGCTTGCCCGTCTCAAATACATCGCGGTACGGGCACTCCCCATCGGGCAGCCGGCAATGCATGTCCTGATGGTGGAGCATCTTGAAGCAGGGCTGGCCGATCACGTTCTCACGGGTATCGTCCTGCATCGAAAGGAAAGCATCATTCACCATGTTGATGCGGCATTCACGGTCAATGATCATGATGGGGTCGGTGATGCTGTTGATCAGGTCCTGGCAATAACTTTCACTGTGCATGCGGTCCTTCTTCATTCGAGGCAGATGTGTATAACCGAAACACTGTTTCAAAACAGCGTAACTTGATCACCGGCAGGCATGACACTTTATCACAATGAATTACGCTCTTCAAGCATATTCGGGATCGAAAGCAGTTGCGCATATATGTATTTCCTTGTTCTGGTGGGGATGGCGCGGCCGCCGCACAATGGGGCGTAAAAAAACCCGGCAGGCATGTTGCCGGCCGGGTTTGCATGCCACCCTGGAAATCCTTAGAAGTAGAAATTCGCGCTCACCCCGACAGTGCGGGTGCCGAAGTAGGTGTAATCCTGGTTGGTAGTGTCGTTTTCAACGTGACCGATACCGAACCCGATGCTGCCTTCGAAGCTGAACTGCTTGGTCAGGAAATATTCTGCGCCGAAGATGCCCGAAAGGTCCAGCACATCCTGATGCACGCCGCCAGCTCCACCCGTGAACTTCTCTGTCACATAGGTTACCCGGCCTTCGAGAAAGGGGGCGAAATCATCGACCTTGAGATACTTCCTTAACCCTCCGGCAATGGAGAAAAAGTTGGCGTCAACGTCCCCGGTGCTGCCCTGGATGCCGAGCCCGGCGGTTACGGCAAGATCGTTCGCGACAAAGTATTTGCCTGAAATGGTGATAACCCCCGCGGCAGTGCCTGACGTTCCACCGGTATTCCCAAAAACACTGTTTCCGACACCAACGCCGAAGCCGAACATGCCGGCCTTCAGGCTGTTACCGGCTGCGGAGGCGCTGCCCGAGCCGAGCCCCATGACAAATCCCAAAACTGCTGCGACTATCAAGAACCTTTTCATTGCGTATTCCTCCTCAGATATTCATCTCTGACGTGAATGTATTGCCCAGATACACCGGCACCGCAAGGGCGCAGAGTTTTTTTGATTGACGCGGAAATTCATGTATCCTTTGCTCTCTTGGGGGCTCTCATGGAATTATTCTTTGCTTGCATGAAATATGTTCAACCCAAAAAAATCCCCCGGAAGGAAGGTTACCCTCCGGGGGATCTTCAGTATGCTTCACAGCCCTGTCGGCATCTATGCCGGCACGGCATCATACCTCTTTTAGAACTTGAAGCTCAGGACGCCCTGGATACCGGTCGTGGCATCAGCGCTGTGAGTCGTCACGCCCGCAGTTCCGGTATCATAGCATTTGCCGGCCCCAAAGTAGCCGAGCACCCAGTTCCAGGTCAGGTTGTCATAGAGTTTCCAGTTGATCTTCGCGTCTATCTCGTATCCGAGATCACGATCTGGTGCGCCTCCATTGAGGGCCACTAGCTCGGGCGCGTGCAGCCACCAGAAGTCAAGTCCGACGTCCAGGCTCGTCAGGAGTTTGTACATAGCGCCAATATTGAGTGCCTCGGTGTTGGAGAATCCAGTACTTTGAGCTCCTGCACCTGTCCTGAGCTTATACTCATACAGAAATGTGTAGTGCGGGTCGGCATCAAGGAGGTTCGCATATCTATCTACATTGCCAGAGTTCATCTTGTTTCCGGAGCCGTAAGCAGCCAGGAAGTTGATCGTGAGCGGATCCATCGGTATCTTACCCTCGATCACGGCCTCTTTTCCCTTAAAGTTCGGTCGTGAACCGGCATCAACGTCGCCCGACTGCATGTCTACCTGAACCTTAAGACCAACCGGGCCCAGTTTGCCATTATAGTTTATGCTGTAATTAAAAAGGTCAGTACCGGCAGCGGCCGCCAACGGAGCTAAACCATTCACGAACGCAATTAAGCCAAGGCGATCATGTATATTTGTGACGTCGAAGCCTACAACGTTGTTGTCGTCGATCTTGAACACATCGAGGATAACGTAGGCGTCTATATCGTCAGCACGTGCAACGTTTCCCTCAGCCGCCTTAATGTTCACGAATGCGACCGTGTTATTGCCAGTCACGTTTGCAACCACCCATGCATCGGAGCCGTACTTCATGGAGCGGAACCACCAGCCGTTGCCGAGCTGCAGGAGCTGATGGCCGCCTGTGACGTTGACCGGAATGCCGGGAAGGTTGAAGCTGATCCATGCCTCGCGGATGTCGAGTTGGACGGGCTGGCTAATCGTACCTCGAGTGACCAAGGGAATACCTTCGTCCGTCGTTGTGTTCTGGCCATTACCCTGAGGAATCTCGACCCTTCCCCATTCGTCCCAGTTGTTCTCGATCGAGATCCTTCCCTTTACATCGTTGCCAGCCTTTGCATCGACATTGATCCGGATCCTCTCCTGGGTGTCACGCTGGTTCTCACCAGATATATCTTTATTCTGAACTAGATCGGTGAAATCCCTGCTCCGGATATCAATGCTTCCGCTCACGGTCACGTCCACGGCGTAGGCCATTGACCCGAAGAAGGTAAATGCTGCAACTACGAATAACACAACAAACTTCTTCATCGTTTATCCTCCCTTATTGTTAGGTTTCGTCCCGGATGAACCGAAACTTCGCTGACTTCTTAAGATGTAAAACTATAAGATGATTCTGAAACGATGGTGCGTTGTTGCCGAGTTGCTGCTTGGGTTAAGAGACCGCTTTCATCCCTCCTTTCATTATAAAATTTTTATTCGAATTCCGCGAAACGAACGATCGGATCTATCGAACATGAATGAATGCCGTGGTGCGAGTTCATATGGTGTGTTTCGATGAGCGCAGTCGCCGATGAAAAAGCGCGCTTCAGCGGCTCTTTCGCCGTCAAAAGAGAAAAGACATGAGTGACACGGGGAGTTGATAGTGGATATCTTCATAGATCTTTCAATCGTCTGGATCTACCACTATTACGTGCTCTAAGGACTATTCAATGTGCGTTTAGCAAAAAGGGATTACCGCTGAAAATGGTTGAAACACAGCCAAAATATAGCAAAGTCGTATATTCAAGTCAAGAATTTTCTACTAGATATAAAATTGTAATTATCAAGTTGCTATTTAATGAAACTGTATGAAACGCCGAATGCGCTGAGGCTTTCCACAGCGGTCATCGTGGTAATTCATTGCAAATTGAAAGGAAAAACCTCTTGGGAAAGGTGGCAATCATCGGGGGATTTTGTGTTTTCGATAACGTCTTTGGGTTAAAAATCCATACTTTGGCAACCAATGAAAAGGGCATATACTTTAATACTAAAATATTCCTTCGCGCTGCTCAAAGCGCAATCGAGCAAGGTGCCAGGACCAATCGTCACCAGGGAGCGGCGGCATCCAGCACGAGGACGTTCTTAAAGAGATTTCTTCTCGCCGTTGTCAGTCCCGGCCGCATACTGGTAATAGGTATGCACCCCAAGTTTTAACAGACCTTTTTCAATCAGGCTCTTGGCTGATTCCGCTATCCTCGGGTCAAATTGCATCCCCGATTCCCGTGCCAGCTCCTGGAGCACCTCCTGGCCAGAAATCATGCTTCGGTACGGCCTCTCCGACAGCATGGCATCAATGGTGTCCGCAACATTGAGCACCCTCGCTGCGAGCGTGATCTCCTCACCTGCGAGACCCTGAGGATAGCCCTTTCCGTCGTACCGCTCATGGTGCTGATAGACCGCGTTGATGATCTCTGGAGCAAATCCGATTGGTTCGAGGATCCTGATCCCGTGGGCAGGGTGGTCTTTCATGATGTCGAACTCCTCATGGTTAAGGTGACCGGGCTTGCTGATGATCCGTTCGCTGATGCCGATCTTGCCGACGTCGTGCAGGATGGCGGCGATGTGCATCTCCTCGAGCTGCGAGGGGGTCATGCCGATGTCGCGTGCGATCGCTACCGCGTACCTGGCAACATTCGTTGAGTGCCACCGGGTGTAGGGGTCCTTGGCCTCTACCGCCGCCACGAGCGCCTGTACCGTCCGGAAATAGTTTTCGCGCAGGTCTTCGAAGAGCGAGGCGTTCTCCATGGCGGTCACCACCTGGCTCGACAGAATGAGGACGATCTGCAGGTCGCTTGTCGTGAAAGGAGTGCCGGAGAATTTGCTCACGTTGAGCACACCGAACATCTTGTTCTTGCCGATGAGGGGGACGGACATGGAGGAAGCAGGCATGTCCTCAAGATTTATGACAGCCATGACCTCCGGGTCAGGATGTTTTCCCGCTGAAATGATGAGCGGCTTGCGATGTTTGAGCACCATGCCGGAAACGCCCTCGCCGCACCTGCGCCGGGCCTTCAAGGCCATATCCGCGGGCAATCCGTGAGAAGCCCGGATGAGCAGGTCCCCGCTCGGCTCGTCGATGAGCATCAGGGAGACCCGATCCACGGAGAACTCCTCAACGAGGACCTCGGTAATGATCTTGAACAGATGCGCAAGATCGATTTCGGTGACGAGCAACTTGCTGATCTCGAACAGGGGAATGAGCGCTTTAAGCCGGATGTTTTCCTTCTGGAGCGTGCTGCGCGTCACGGCACGGTTCACGGCGCCGAGCAGTTCGTCCTGGGTGAACGGCTTGAGCAAAAAACCGTCCACACCGCGCATCAGGGACTCGATAGCGGTATCGAGCGTCCCGTGTCCCGTGATGAATACCGTCACGATATCCTGGCTCAGCTGTTTCACCCGCTCAAAGAGTTCGAGCCCGTCCATTTCCGGCATCTTGATATCCGTAATGAGCAGGTCAATATCGCTGCGACCAAGCTCTTCGAGCGCCGCCATCCCGTCTGAGATCGTGGTCACCTGGTACCCTTCAGTAGTCAAGACATCGTAGCACAGGTCTCTAATTATGACCTCGTCGTCGACGACAAGTATTTTTTCGCCCGCCATGGGATCTCCTTACGTATGACCGCCGAGCTGCATCACGCCGGCAAGAGCACGCGGAATGTGGATCCTTCCCCGACCTTGCTCTCAACCTCAATATGTCCACCGTGATGCCGGATGATCATATAGCTGATCGAGAGTCCGAGGCCTGTTACGTAACCTTCAAGCCGCGTCGTAAAAAAGGGGTCGAATATCTTGTCGAGCTGCGTCTCGGGGATACCGATACCGGTGTCGCCGAATTCCAGCGCCACGAATTTGCCTCCGGACATGTCCGTTTCGCGCCGACAGCGGATCGTGAGGCTGCCGCCACCCGGCATGGCGAAGTAGGCGTTGTCGATGATGTGAACGAATGCCTGCTTCATTTCATCCGCATCCAATGCCACGGCGGGAATACCTTCAGGGATGTCCACGACAATATTCACGTTGTTCGGCCTGGCCTGGCTTTTCACGAGGTCCAGCGTCTCCTTAATGAGGGCGCCGATATCGGTTTTTACGAGCCTCGGCGGCCTCATCCGGACGAAGTCGAGCAGACTCTTGAGTATTTCCCGTGCGCGAAGCGTCTCCCGCTCTATCGTCTTCAAAAGCTCTTTCTTCTCAGCCGGGATATCATCGGACTTGATAAGCAGCCCCGTATACCCCATAACCTCGTTAAGGGGGCTGCTCACCTCGTAGACAATGTTGGCAGCGACTTCACTGATGGCCGCGATCTTGGCGCTCTGCACCAGCTGTCTCTGGGACCGGTGAAGATTCCGGGTCATGGCGTTGAACGCCTCGCCGAGTTCCCTGAACTCGCTTTCTGTGGTATCGCTGATGTCCACGCGGGGCTCCAGCTCTCCTCGGGAAATACGCCTGGTCGCCTCGAGCAGCATTCGTAGCCGCCGATCGAGGCTTTTCGCGATGATATAGGCAGCACTGACGGACAGGAAGAGACCGACGAGAACCGTGACATACAGGATGACCCGGACCTCCCGTATCGTGGCCATCGTCTCCTGTGTCTTCTGCTGCAGCCGGACATTGGCGGTGAAGGCCATCCCCTGGGTCACGGCAATGATCTCCTGGCCGAGGTCCTGCGCCCTTCGTTCAAGCTCGTCGATCCTTCCTGCATTCGCCGAGGCCGTGACCAAACGGCTTACGGCGGTCTTGTAATCATTCTCCAGGTCTCGCATCCCCTGCAGACCCTGCGTAAGCTCTGGCGAATGATGGCATCCCGTGCAGGAGTCCATGATCTTTTCCATTTCCCGCATACTGGCCATCAGCACGTCCACATCCGCGCCGCTTTGTACCTTGGTGCGGGTAACATGGGACTGGACCTGCTGCACATGGATGATGAGGTCTTCGCGGAGGATCTCAACTTGATGGAGCAAGAACAGTTTGTCCATCCGTTGCGTGGTCTCCGTGATGTACAATGCGGCTATAAGGCTACCCATCAGGAAAACGAAGAGGGGAAGGCCAAAGCCCAGAAGAATTCGTTTTTTCATGCAGTTCTCGTGTTTTTCGCCGTTTCTGCCGGCTCAGGCTTAAAGAAGCGCTGCTGAGCACCGCAATATCCGCCTGGTAATGCCGGCAGTGAAATCACTTCAAACACTAACATACGGGCAATCTTAATATATCGTTGGTACGCGAATTATTCAACTATTATTCGCTAAGCGGCAGCATACAGCATGCGCCTCTTATCACCGTCCTTTAGTGACGGTGCTTTAGGCGCATTAAGGTAAAAGCAATAAAAAAGGCAAGGGGCAACCCTTGCCTATGAATTCATGTCGTTCATTGTAAGAGACTGATTGATGGCCTGTTCCAATCGATCATGGCCCGACTGCCCGAATCACAAGTCAGTCACGTGCGTTCTGTATGTTTCCGGCTACTAGGTCTTTGACTTTTCCGACCCCTTTGCAGCGGCCGATTCTTTTTGCTGACGCTCCACGAGCTCGATAACCGCCATGGGAGCAGCGTCTCCTGCCCTGTTGCGCGTCGGGACGATCCTCGTGTAGCCGCCGTTGCGGGAGGCAAAACGCGGCGCGATTTGAGTAAATAGTCCGTTGACCACGGTCTCATCATGGATGAAGCTGAGCGCCTGACGCCTCGCGTGCAGGTCTCCACGCTTTGCGAGCGTGATCATCTTTTCAGCCAGCGGCCGGATCTCCTTGGCCTTGGCAGCGGTTGTCTCTATCTTTTCATTCTTGAGCAGCGAGGTAACAAGCGTCCTGAGCAGCTGCTTCCGATGCCCGGAGTCTCTCCCAAACTGCCTGCCTGCACATCCGTGTCTCATTTCAGCATCCTTACCCTACCCAATAGATTTTTACGCCTCACTCGGTTTTTCCGCCAAAAGCCTTCTGGCTTCGGTAACGATTTTATCGTCTACCTTCATCCCGAGGCCAAGTCCCATCTCAGCAAGGATCTCTTTGATCTCGTTGAGCGATTTCCTGCCAAAATTTTTTGTCTTGAGCATCTCACTTTCGGTCTTCTGCACCATTTCCGCGATGGTCTCTATCCCCGCGTTCTTAAGGCAGTTTGCGGCCCGTACCGAAAGCTCCAGCTCATTGACGCTGCGGAGAAGGTTCTCGTTGAACGATGGGGTCCTCTTGATTTCCTCTTCCATCGTCGGCGCCTCTTCCTCTTCTTCGGGCAGGTGAATGAAAATGGATAGATGGTCCTTCAGAAGTTTGGCCGCATGCGCCACGGCGTCATCCGGTCTGATGCTGCCGTCGGTCGACACCTCCAGAACAAGCTTATCGTAATCTGTCTCCTGCCCCACCCTGGCGTTCTCGACCTTGAAATTCACTTTTCTGATGGGAGAGAAGACCGAGTCAATCGGAATGACTCCTATGGGCTGCCCCGCCTCCTTGTTCCTGTCCGAGGGAACATATCCCCTTCCGCGGCGTGCTCGCATTTCAACTTCAAGCTTGCCGTTTTTGTCGATTGTGGCTATATGGAGATCGGGATTCAGGATTTCCACTTCTGCATCGGCTTCGATATCTTTGGCTGTTACCTCACCCGGGCCCTTCGCCTTGAGTGCTAATGTTTTGGGTTTGTCCGTATGGAGCTTCAGCCGGACTTCTTTAAGGTTTAAAATAAGGTCCGTCGTGTCTTCGATGACGCCCGGAATGCTTGAGAATTCGTGCTGGACGCCAAGAATTCTCAGCGAGGTGATTGCTGACCCCTCAAGCGATGACAAAAGAACACGGCGTAAAGAATTACCCAAGGTCGTCCCGAAGCCCCGCTCTAACGGCTCTGCCGTGAACTTCCCGAACGTGTCGGTGATTTTCTTAGGATCATATTGAAGCTTTTTGGGCATCTGGAAGTCTTTCGCTTTTTTAAGCATGTATCCTCCATAACGGAGTGAATATCTTTTTATCTGGCCATGCACACCGCGCAGCGGGCGCGGCCATTATGATATGCTGACCTGCGGTGCAGTAGAAGCGATGCTGCCGACTACGGTGCTCTTTAGGTCACTTTGAATACAATTCGACAACGAGCTGCTCTTTTACGGTAGGCAGTGTGCACTCATCCCGTGCCGGCAAACCGAGAACCTTCCCCTTGAACT
>Ga0187777_10000256_pt1 | contig 40342 bp, 35 predicted proteins | sample 1015_Q2_SP5_10_M_FD_132416 | JGI IMG/M metagenome (GOLD analysis project Ga0187777, IMG submission 132416) | Tropical peat soil microbial communities from peatlands in Department of Meta, Colombia - 1015_Q2_SP5_10_MG | ecosystem: Environmental > Terrestrial > Soil > Wetlands > Peat | place... | reverse complement strand
ATTGCAATCCCGCGAATCCGGTCCCCGCCACCGCGAGCACGAGCAAGCTACGAAAAAGCCCGCGACGCCAATTCAGGTGCATTCGATTACTCGACTGCGCGGCGGTTTCGAAAAAAGTTATCTGACTATCAGGCTACAGATCGCACTGCACCGAAGTCAAACAGGAACTCATGCAGATGGAGGTAATTTTCATGTTGTCAGCTTTACCCGCGCATAAAGCCGCCGGTATTCTTAAATCTCTGATCTGAGAGCGTCTTTATCATTTATAATATGGCGGTCATGCAATTTGCTCGCCCGATAATTCTAGTTGGAATGCTTGCGATAATGCTTACGGGACACGCTTGGGCGCAGACTGCGAAGGAACTCAACAGCATTGAAGATATATACGCCGCACTACGCGTTTGCTGGAAGTCGCCTAAGATTTCTGATCCCGCTGAGCTTGTTGTTCGGCTAAGTTTTTCCCGTGATGGAAAAATACTTGGAAAAGCTCATGTCACGTACGAAAACAGAGCTGTTTCCACGGAGAACAGATTTCTCTACCGTTTGGCCGTCCTAAATACCTTTAGACGATGCATTCCCTTTTCTTTCAGTCCCGATCTTGGTGACGCAATCGCAGGAAGGCCGATCAATTTTCGCTTCAGGAGTAACTTCGGGTTACGAACGTAGGGCCAGCTCGACTATCTAATGCGAGGACTGCAAATGTGCGAACAGTGTATAAACGATGCCCCTAAAGGTAGGGTATTGGCACGGCGCCGCGTCTTGAAGCTTGCGGCCTTTGCAGCCGCCGGGCTCGCGATTTCCCCGCGTGCCCTCGCCGCGAAAGCCAAGGCGCCGCCAAAACCCGCAAATGTACTTTCTTCCGACGCGGCGCTCGATCGCTTGATGCAAGGCAATGTTCGCTATGTTGAGGGTGTCAGCAAGCGGCACGACTTTAAACACGAGCGCGAGGCGCTCAGCTTGGGACAAAATCCCTTCGCCGCTATCCTTGGCTGCGCCGACTCCCGCATCGCCCCTGAATATTGCTTTGATACAGGGCGCGGCGATCTCTTCGTCTGTCGCGTTGCCGGCAACTTCGCAAGCAACGATATTGTTGCAAGCCTGGAATACGCCGTACAGATACTGAATACTCCACTCATTCTTGTTCTTGGCCATGAGTCCTGTGGCGCGGTCGATGCAACCATAAAGTCGATTAAGGATGGCACCACACTTCCTGGTCATTTACCGGGGTTGGTTGAAGCCATTGGTCCCGCAGTGAAGGCTGCGCAAGCTGAAGCCGGCGATATGCTTGCAAACGCTATCCGTCAGAATGTCAGGCTAACGGTCGAGAAGTTAAAAAACGCCAGCCCAATTCTCAAGCCGTTTGCCGACGGAAAGAAAATCCGTATTGTCGGTGGCGTCTACAAACTTAGGTCGGGACGCGTAGATTTACTGACTTGACACTCTCGGAGCGTTTCTGAGTAAACCGTTGGGCTGTTGTCAACAACGCGTGCAGACTACCGCTTAATGTCTCTTTTACTCTCAAAGGGGACGTAATACGATGCCGAACGTGCCGATCGATTGGGCGAGCGTGAACTGGCTTTATGTCATCTTGCTCGCATTGTTGGTTTTTCTTTCGACGTTGATTGGAACTCTCATCTCCTTCAGACGTGCGATCCTGGGTGCTGTATTGTCGGCCCTGTTGTTTTCGGCCGGTTTTATTTTCTGGACGTACTACCCGCACACATTACCGCTTCCGACGTCGCCCGTTCGACAGAGAACGATAGCGCCACCGCCGCCTACTCCTAGTCCTCCGGAAAAGCCCGACAATCCGGTGAAGGACGTCACTCCGCCATCGACCAAAGCGCAGTAAGTTTCTGCCTGCGATCCCCGAAGGCCCACATTGTGGCGACGGCGGAGGTCTGCCAGAATTGAAAAGTCGAGCACGCCGGATGCTGCGTTTTGTTGCGCGCGTTCTTTTTGTCCTACTGCTGACGGCGACTGGCCTGACAGCGCAGGAGGCCGCCGAAACCTCCGGTCGTGCGTCGATCGTGAACCAAGACGAAGCGCCTCGCTACGTGCAGCAGTCGGTCTGCCTCCTCCTTGAATCGGCGGCGCGTGCTAACGGACTGCCAATCGAATTTTTTGTTCGTTTGATTTGGCGAGAAAGTCGATTCCAGGCCGCCGCGATCGGCCCATCAACCCGCCGTGGCAGGCACGCTTTGGGAATCGCTCAGTTTATGCCGGCAACAGCAGCAGAGCGTAATCTGCTTGATCCATTCAATCCCATAGAAGCGCTGCCGAAGGCGGCCGAGTTCCTCAAGGATTTGCGCAGCCAGTTTGGCAACCTTGGACTTGCGGCGGCTGCCTATAATGCCGGGCCTGGCCGCGTTCGAGCGTGGATGGCTGGCACGGCCTCAATGCCTGCCCAGACACGCGCATATGTGGAGGCGGTGACCGGCAATTCGGTCGACGAGTGGGCAGCCGCGCGGGACACAGAGGCCAAAGCCGAAGATGGAAAAAGTTGCGAGATACTGATGGCTGCGCTTAAGCAACCGCCGACCACTTTCCTCACAGCGCTCCAACAACACGTAGTGACAGGCACGATCCAACCCTGGGGCGCCATTCTCGGCGCACACAGATCGCGCGCGGAAATCCTTGATCGGTATGCCGCGCTCCAGCGACGGTTCGCCGAAGTGTTAGCCGGACGTGACCCCATCCTGCTTGAACGCGGGGCGGGCTCGCTCCCTCGTTATCAAGTCAGGGTCGGCGCCGAGTCGCGGGCGGCGGCAAACGATATCTGTAAAAGGATTCATTTGGCCGGGGGTGATTGTGTTGTCCTCCGCAATCCAGGTTAATCAGAACAGATTTTCATCGGCCGGTCCGCTTGGAATGTCCGCTATTGGTCATAAGCGAACATCCAAGCACACCAGAATCCTGCTAGGCGTCATGACGGTTTTAGCCGGTCCGATCGATCTGAGCAGACCGCGCGATAAACCCTGCAGGCTTTGCCGGTCAAGAAGTTGGTGGTGGCGAGCCTGTGATCTCAGGGGTTGGAGGAGGCATCGTGTCGCCGAACATCGTGGGGAGTGGTAGGTCCCTCGCGAATAACGACACCTGCTTACCAAATGGCTGATTGCCCAGATCTGGCTGCGACGCGAGCGCGTCTGTTGAGGCTGCAGGGTGGATTTTCATGGGATCCTCTTTAAGTGCGGATCACGCAGCAATCTCCGTGCCAGTTAGTTGTCTCGCCTTTTCAATGGCGGCAATCGAATGAACGGCAAAATCGTGCCGGGTTATGCGGCATAATTTGCCCGATGGTCTAACGGCTGGTGCAAAACAAATATCCGCTAACGACCAAAAGCGAACATTTCACAGTGCAATATCGCTATGTACCTTACGTCGGTGAGTACCTGACGTAACTTGCCATCATCCCGACGTTGCGGAGGTGTTATTATTTTTTGTAGTTGGCAACGCACGCCCTAAAAAATTCACGCTGGGCTTGCTTTATTCCCTTATTTGCAGTGCCAGGCCTTGGCGTCGGATGTGCCGCAATAGCCTCTTGTCTACACATTTGCGCAAGCTCAGTAGAGATGGCTGAGCGCGCGTAAGCCTCATAGCCCGGTACGGCTACCAAAATTGCACCGAGAAGAATTGCTACTAGTTTTGACATCTTTGGAGCTCCGGCGATGCAACTTGGAAGACTAACTCGAGAATGTTAACGCCATCAAATCAAAACTTCTATGCCATCGCCTGCGCAATTGCGATCCAATATCATGTAGCAAAGCAATTATATAAAAGCCGTGCCGTGTATTGCGGCGAATGTCCCCTTTATCCCGAAACCCCTCAGCCGGTTCTTCGCTGGCGGCTGGCAGGCCGGGCCGGTTTTTTCGTCTCTGCTTTTGCAGCGCGCTTGCCGGCAATCGGCAACAGCATTTCTGTTTGCCCCTCGATTCGCTTTCGCGACTGTTTCGACCTGCCGACCCGTTGTTTGAGCTGCCGTTCGGCCTGAACGCTCCTCTTCAATGCATCCATGAGATTGATGACTTTGGCCGGCGCTCGCTCCCGCGCTGTCTCGATCTTGATGCCTTTGGATTTTTTCTTGATCAGGTCCCTGAGCGCAGCTTCGTAGTGATCTTCAAACTTCTGCGGCTTGAAATGGCCGGATTTGGTCTCGACGATATGCTTCGCCAAATCCATCATGTCTTTGCTGACTCTTACGCCCGCAATCTCGTCGAAATATTCTCTTTCGTCTCGAATTTCGTACGGATACCGCAGCAACGTCCCCATAATGCCTTTGCCACGGGGTTCCATGGCAATGACGTGCTCCCGGCTTGTCAGTACGACACGGCCGATCGCTACCATTTTCATCTGTTCGATGACGTTGCGGATGACGACGAATGCGTCCTGTCCGACTTTGCCATCCGGAGCAATGTAATAAGGGCGGATATTGTAAAGGTCATCGATCTCGGACTTCGGCACAAACTCATCGATATCGATCGTCTTCGTGCTTTCGAGCGCAATCGATTCAAGCTCATCTTGGCTTATCTCGACGTAGTGACCTTTTTCGACCTCGTAACCTTTAATGATGCTTTCTGACGGGACCTCTTCGCCGGTGTCTTCATCGACCTTGCGATACCGGATACGGTTGCCGGTCTCTTTGTTGATTTGGTTGAAACTAACTTTTTCGCGCTCGGTAGTCGCGGGAAATAACTGGATAGGGCACGACACAAGCGACAATCGCAAGTATCCCTTCCAATATGCACGCGGTGCCATGACAAACTCCTACGCAACGCCAAGTAATTCAGTCTAACCAATCTTTGTTAATCTCGCATCGTCTCATCACTGGACTTAACTGGCGTGTTCTTATTCCGTTCCCGGAAAGGGCGCGCGTTTTGCTGCGCGTTTTCTTGCTTAACCATGACTGAGCAAAGGTCAAATCGGTGCGATCATTGTGGTCGCAAAAAACTGCGGTGTTGATCTTGGTGTCAGGTGTGAACCTTGACCTGCACACAATCGTCGGCGCTTGAGTGAGGGCGAGCGATGGTAGCGCCAGCAAAAAGCACATTGATAGCTAGGCCGGGAGCTTCATCAAATCATTTTACGAATTCGTGCTACGGCGTCTTACATTGGTTGAATATGGATCCATTAGCGGTTTCAAATCCCTCAAGGCAGAATTCCGGGGCTTGCTGCTCGCCTGCGATTGAAAAATCATACCCAACCCGATTTAAAACCAAGGCATAGCGACCCGCGGGAAGCGGAACATCATTGACGGCTCGCGCGATAATCATTTCCGGTTGGCCAGGTACGGGCGAAACCTTAAGTTCACGCAGCACGTTCCGAATTCGCCACGTTCCTTCGATATTGGTGACCGTTGCCTTGGTGCCTATGATCTTCGTCTCTCGCTGTACGCGTGCAATAACCCGCAGCGCCAGCGATTGTGGTGCGTTGTTTAAAAGATCGCGTCGGAAGAGAATAAACGCTGGCTTGGTATCGTTAAGCGTAGCCTCGGTCGGCTTTGTGATCTCCGCCGAAAGAGACACACGAGGGTCAGGGACGCCGATTGGCAAGGACTGTAACGCGACAAGCTGCTGATTATTGCTGAGCGCATAGACTCCGTAAGAACTCGGGATGGGAAATGGCAGCTCTTTCTCTTTTTTCTGATCGGCGATTTCTTGTTTGACCGCTGCGCTGATTTTTGCCGCCTCTAGGCTGACTTTTGCCGCCTCGTTGGCGGCTTCCACGGCGGGCTTTTGGGAAAAGTGCACGGTAACGACGATGATTGCTGCGAGAATCGCCAAGGCAAGTGCCGGATAGCCAATCAGTTTGTAGACACTCAATTTTCTTGGCTGTCGCAGGACATACGATTCTCTAATGGCATCGTCATTCACGTAAAGGGGAGGAATCGGTTTTGGTGTGTAGAGATCAACCTCGCCGGTTAACGACGGGGAAATGCCAGGTTCGGAATCAACCCGATCTTGTTGCTGTGGCTCTTCGCCCGTTGCATTCGCTTCTATCCGTTTAACAGCGAGTTCAAAATCGTTGACGTGCTGGACGATATCGGCGAGGCCCAGTGTTGAATGCCCGAAAAGAAGATCGCGTTTGAAATTGAAACGCATGCGTTCATAGACGAGCTGGCGTAACTGAGCCGAATTGTTTTGAGTTTTTTTAATTGTATCGAGGAGGAGGGAGTAATAATCGAGAGGCTTTGTCGAGGCCGGAAGGTTTTGTGTTGCCTGGCCATCAACCGTAAGGGGACGGTCGAGCCGCGTTGTGTCGGGTTTTTTCGGTTGCCCGCTAGCGGAGGCGACAAACTGCTCGACGGTCTTAAAATTGACCACGTCCCCATTCGGCATCAAAGCTTCCACCGTTGCATCCCGGAGCACGCGGTAAGGGATGCCCGCGTAAAAACTTTCAGATCGGAACGATTCCGGAGTCATCACGGCCTTCTAAGGGCAATCTTTGCGCGCCAATTTTGTGCGCAAAATAGCATTAGTCATGGGGCGTACGGAAGCCAACGCGTATGGCTGGATTCAATTCGATTTCATCCTTCGCCGCGTTTTTGCGCCAGGTTCGACAACAAATTTGGGTCTAAGCCCTTTAGGGTATCCCGAATGAACTGTTGGCCTTCAGGGGAGGCGGAGCGGTAGGCGTTAGCAACTGCAGATTTGAGTTCAGGCCTGCGGTTGACGATGGTGCGAAGATCATGAGCTACAAGCTGCTGAAAATCTTTATCGGAAATCGCCGGCGAAGTTAGCGACAGCATTAAACGGAAGGGAATAAGCGCGACTTCATTTGGACCAGTGTAATAAGACATTCGCAGCGCTGCAGATGCCTTCCCGTTGAGCCAGTCAAATCGAGATACGACGCTGGCAAGGACAAGCCAGATACGAGCGTCATGCGGAGCAAACGCCAAAGCCCGTTCGGCAATATTGCGGGCCTCTTGAACGGTCGTAGCATCGACCGCGTTGCTTTGCTCCTCGCGGCGAAACACGTCGGAATATGTCAACGCGTCTTGCGCCCACAGATCGCCGCGAACAATACCGAACTTTGCGGCAAGATGTGCGGCATTTCGGTTTGCGGCGAGGTCTGCGGTCGATTCTGCATCGCTGGGAAAAGAAATGTATGGCGGCCGAGAAAGCTCGGCCGCCAAAATCCAGAATGCCTGCAGGGCGAGAACAACTGCAAAAATGAAAGCGGGGGCAAAGAACCTGCCGGCCGAAGTGCCGCGCTGCGTGTTTATTTTCGGTGGGCTGGGGACTGGCATGGATCTACAAAAAGCTGATCGTATCCGCTTCCAGGACTAAGCAGCTCAAGCGCCCGGTGGCGTATGCTCCGGTATCAATATTAATTCGGTTTGAACGAACGTCTGGTTCCAGGACTGGCGTATGTCCATGAACAATTATTTTACCGAAATCCTCTTCGTAAAGCAAAAACTCTTGCCGTATCCAGAGCAAGTCATCTTCGCGTTGCTTTTCCAACTCAATGCCGGGCCGTACACCCGCATGGACAAAGAAATAATCACCACATGTGAATGACATTTTGAGTTCGTTGAGGAAATACCTGTGGCTTGGCGGGAGCACCTTGTCGAAAGCGCGGGCAAGCTCGGCTTGCATTCCTGCGTCGGCATTCATGGAAGGCGTAAGGCCATAGGACATCAACGTTTCGAGACCGCCAAGCCTTTGCCAATTGATAAGCGTGGACGGGCTATGGAGGAAACTCACAAGCAAGCCTTCGTGGTTGCCCTTGAGAAAGATAGCGCGATGACTTCTTCCGCGCTCAATTAACAAGTCGACGACTCCTCGCGATTCGGGGCCTCGGTCGACATAGTCGCCGAGAAATACCTCGATGCGGTGTGGCACGGGTTTGCGCGCATGGTCCGAATCTATGCGTTTGAATATCTGATCAAGAAGGTCCAGGCGGCCGTGAATATCACCGATTGCGTAGACACGAACCCCACTGGGGACTCGCGGGCGCCGCGTGCTGTTGCCGAGCGGCTTAAATGGCAACGTGATCATCTGTCAGTTGCTACGTATCGAAAATGTATCAGTCACGGGGCGAGGCATGGTTAACAGCATTCATCTCGGAAGACCAGTATTTGAAATAAATTACGGAGTCGATCCGAACGGGATCGAAGAGTCTTTTTCGTATGCCTCCCCGGCGGAAATTTTCTGTCGGGATGAGGATCATGCGTCGTCAAACAACTCACCTCCATGTGGCAACGCTTGCGGCTGCCATCGCAATGTCATGCGCGCTGCCATATGCGACGCGGGCAAATCTCGATCCGAATGGAGGCGAGGAGGCAAGGCCACGCATTACTTCGGAAATGCCAAGTGCGGCGCCGGTTGAATTTGTCGGCATGTCGAATGGGCGGCTCAGTTCGGATCGGCAGTCGATCGATTTATCCATGTTCACGCCACGCGGTTTCCTTGATCTTTCAAAGAATTTGAAAAGGGACATTGTATGGCCGAGCGTTCTATCCGTGCCCGCGTCGAAACCAGCAACGCCGCCTAAAAATGTGCAAGCCAGCCTTGGGAATGTTCTTACTTCGCCCTATCAAAGCAATTCAGGTGAGCGAATTGCCTTTAATAAGCCAGTGCTCGCGCCCGTGGCCTTTGTACAATTCTGCATGCGGTATCCCGACGATTGCAAAGAAAGTCCGGCCAGCTTGGATAAGGCGCCTGTGCAGCTTACAAAAGAGCGTTGGGCCGAACTGACGAAAATCAATCGGGACGTGAATCACGCCATCAGGCCCCAGGCCAATCCGGATGGCGCCCTGGGCGAGCGATGGCTCATCGCACCGCGTTATGGCGACTGCAACGACTATGCAGTTACCAAACGGCACGAGCTGCTTGCTCGAGGCTGGCCTGCGCATTCGTTGCTGCTGACTGAAGTTGCTGTCGCCGTAGGCGAACACCACCTGGTCGTGGTTGTCCGAACGAGCGAGGATGACTTTGTTCTTGATAATCTGAGCACCAATGTGCGCCCCGTTTCCCAGATTACGTACCAGTGGGTTCGCGCACAACGGGCGGAAAATCCGAAATTCTGGTCAACGATCAATGTGTCGCGGGCCGACCGCGTGGCAATGAATTCTCACTGAGTCAACTTATAATCTTATAATCTAAACTGTGCGACTCTTGCTCTGCGCAATCGCCAGACCAATGCTCACTGCCGATATCACTAGAACTGCCGTGTTGAACAAACCACTATTGTTAAATGCCAGCACTATAACTGCGACAACACAGCTGGCTCCCGCTGCCGGATAAAAAGAATCTCTTCCGCGGCGGGCAGCGCCCCGCAATAACGTGATCACCAGGACAATGCCACAGATCAATGCCGCCCATAAAAAGGGCTTGCCCATCTCTACTGCAATTGCGGCCGCAGCACTCGGCGGAACAGCACCCGCTGCGAGCTCATCAATATCTCCATAGATAGGCAGGAGAGCCGCAAATGTTCCCGCACCAGTTCCGAACCAGCCGGTCTCCGCCAAAAGGCGTCGAGTAAGTCCGATAAGCGGCGATTGAGGTGCAGCGGCAAGAGCGACTGTGAAATCCATTGTGCGTTCACCTGGCCGAAGCGCCAGCGCAGCAATTGCAATCACGATAACAACCGCAACAACTGCCAAATAGCCCCAGGTATCAAGCTGAAAGCGGCGGATAACACCCGCGACGATGAAAGTGATAATGGCAAAAGCCAGAGCAACAAAAGTACCAATAGTCCCATATTGAAAAACAGCGAAGGAGGATATGCCAATGGCGGCCAAACAAACCAAAAGCATCAGCCGGGGCAAACCGAGGCTTGTTTGATCGGCTGAAGCAGCGGTGGCGCGTTCTCTAATTTGCGACACCATCGCAACAGCAATAATAATGCCGAGTACCGCGGCGTCTGTTGTCGCAACCGTATCCAGCGCGTTGTCGTGAGCTGCACTGGCGAGGCCTGCCACCACGGCCATCAGCGCACTCAGAGTTGTGGCCACTGTCAGCGCCGGCAAAACCCAGCTGGCGCGACGGCGTTCGATGGCGATTGCTGCTGTTGCGAACATCAGTCCGACAAGCGAAAAATAGCGGACCATGCAGATCAGCGTTTCTCCTGGATCAATTGTGATACTCGCTGTAACACGGCGCGAGAGTACCGCGCCCGCACTGCGCCAAATAGAGTTTGCTAACCCAATACTCTCCGACGGCACGAGTTGGATTAGGATAATCAAGACAGGAACGGCCGCGACGAGAGCAACAGGGAAGATAAGGCGCGAGGAAAACTCCGCCTCTCCTGGCCGAATGCGCACGGCAATGATTAGAAGCAAGAGTGACACCAAGGCGGTGACCACACCATAGGCCATGGGCCCATCAAAGATGAGGCAGAGCGGTGATATCAGAATAAGCAAAAACAGGAGTAGGGGGGCTGGAAACATGCGGGATGACTGTATGCCAATTGAGAGAGCGGATTTCTATTAAACGAATTGCAAGCGTTTCAGCAATGCGACTTCACGATCCGGGCGGTGGGACCGTCAAGTCGCAGATTACATTATAGTGTGAAAGGCGAGCGAAAGATTGCTATCGAGTCTTCGCCAACCAACGTCGGTTCAAATAAACAACATTGACGCCGCCATACGTGTGCACAATCGAGGCGTCGGGTTTAACATCATCGACATCGCGGCGGAAAATGGTGACCCCCGCGAGGTACCCGGATTGGAGGGCCGCGACTGCAACCGTCGTGACGAGGAGCGCAACTCCAAAGCTGTCACCGCCTGTAAAACTGAACGCAAAAGCCGCTACAGCAGTCAGCAGGCTGCCTGGAATAAGGACAAAAACATCGTGCCGTAAGCTAAGGGCGGCGCCGAAGAATAATGCTGAGGCTACCAGCAACATATAAGTATCAATGTCAGCGCCTAGGGACAGGATCGTTTTCGCGGGAGATCCTGTCCCTACAAAGTTAACAAGCTCTTATTGTTGCTTACGGTTCAGCCCAATAGAGTTGATCGATTCCATCAGGGCGCGGGACAATTTGCCTTTAATAGTGTGAATGCCGATTGAATGCCGCCAATTGGCACAACACCTGAAATTGTATTTGAGCCCTCAGTCACGCGAATAGGGACGTCGCTTTCGGCTGACCATGCCTCGCCAAGAACGGTTTTAGGGTCTCCGGGCAGCACCACGGCAGTACCTGGTGCGCCAATCGTTGCCTCAAATTGTTTTTCCTGGCCCGGGTTGCCGAAAGTCACATGCGGATGTGCCCGCAGTGGAAAAGCATTCAGGGTGACAATTGCCAGCTCGCTGCCTCCTTGGCTGCAACGGACCATAAGGCCGGCGAGATCAAGGTCCGACCTCGACGTGTCAGCGGTATGCATGATGGAAACTGCATCGGGGCCGCCGCGTGGATTGGGCGTACGAACCAGTCGCCAAGCGCCCGCCGATTCAGCCGGTGATTGTCCGGCGGCGGCAACAGCTTCTGAACGGACCAGGTTCCACGTAACCACAGTTGCCAGGATAACTAGCCCGACAAAGGCAACACCGAGGCGCAGCATTAATTTATTCACGAAGCGCAACATTAATTTATTCTAGCTTATCTGCCTCGTTTTCTGGCGCGCGAATGCTCCCGGCAGCACGAAATATACTTGTACGAGTATTCACCGATGCTGAGCCTGGGGCGACTCGGCATCGCGCTCACCCGTTACACGCGATCGCCGCCAGAAGGTCGGGCAGACGATTGTGGACAACCAAAAACCTCGCCGGCACCTAGCGAGATCCGCTAACGCGCTGTTCTATAAAGAGAAACTGATCTAGCTAATTGCTGTATTTTTGCAACAACTATTGAAATTCGCGCGATTTCAGGCGCTCGCGTGCTTGCAGTAAGCCAGTTTTCGTAGAAAGTTGGCGCTTCGGCTGGTTTAAAAAAGCTGGGGGGCTCGTGCTCAATCCGCGCAGATTCTTTGTGCTAACCATCGCGGGGCTTGCGCTCTCTGGTTGCACCACCAATACTTGGATGCCCGTAGCTGGTCCCGAAAGTTGGGACGTTCGTCAGCATAACCAGGATCGTGACAGCCTTCCATATGCGCTGGTTATGGTGAAGCCGCCTGTCCTTGACGTATTGGCGACCAGTGCACCGAGACTGTCGCAAATTTTCACGGACAAACGACCGGCTGAAGTCATTAGATTTGGTATTGGCGACACAGTCAGTGTGACCATTTTCGAAGCTGCGGCAGGCGGTCTGTTCATCCCGTCGGAGGCTGGTGTCCGGCCCGGCAATTTCGTTCAAATTCCCGACCAAAATGTCGACCCGCAAGGCAATATCACCGTTCCCTATGCTGGCGCGGTTCGCGCATTAGACCGTACACCGGCTGAGGTCCAGCAATCGATTGTCGCTGCCCTCAGAAACCGGGCGATTGAGCCGCAGGCGGTGGTTGCCCTTCGCAACCAGGCTACGTCCTTGGTCAGCATTCTCGGTGAGGTGAATACGCCGGTGCGGTTGCCGGTGAGTGCAGCTGGCGAAAAACTTCTCGACACCATTACGCGTGCAGGCGGGCCAAAGGGCCAGGGATTCGATACCTGGGTGATGCTTGAGCGCGAAGGTAAGCGCGCGACGGTTCCATTTGGCGCATTGGTATATGAACCGGCGAACAACATTTTCACGCGTCCAAACGACACGATCTATGTCTACCGCGAACCACAGACATTTGTTGCGTTTGGTGCATCAGGGCAGCAAGGTCTATTCAACTTTGATGCCTGGCGAATCTCACTTGCTGAGGCTGTCGGTAAGGCAGGCGGCCTCAACGATACGCTTGCTGATCCGGCCTCGGTATACCTTTATCGCGGCGAAAGTCGTGAGGTCGCTGAGCGGCTTGGCCTCGACATTGCCAGGTTTGAAGGACCGCTTATTCCGGTGGTCTATAATATTAATTTCCGCGATCCTGCGGGCTATTTCTTGGCGACGAAGTTCCAGATGCGCAATAAAGACGTGATCTTCGCGTCGAATGCGGTTGGTGTCGAGCAGGCGAAGGTTATGAATTATATCAGGCTGATTTCGGCCACGGTCAACGATCCAGTTGTTGCTGCGCAAAACGTGGTCGTCCTGCGTAACCTTCTGAAGGCTGGCCCGCCGACCATTGGCGGATTGACAGGAACTGGTCCATAGTAAGACGTATAGGTCTGGGTCAGCCGAATAGCTTTGCTATGCTGAGCGAAGGCTGCCGTAAATTCTCGTTGGCCGGAATGTGAACGCGCAAACGCTGTTGCCTTCGAACAGAATTTCGTCGGCTATTCTTTTTCTTACGGTCGCCGCTGCACCGCTTCCGCTTGGCTCGGCGGATCCGCCGACAATTGCACTTTGGTGCATTGTTCTCGGTGTGGCTGTTATTTTTGCTTCACCGCGAGCTCTTCGGCAGGAACACCTTCCACTAGTCGGTTTAGCGTTAGTGGTCATTTTGGCGTATGGCTTCGTTTTGCATGAGCAAATAGCCGCACATCCTTGGATTGCTCAGTCGCATCCGTTGTGGAGCAAGGCGGCCGAAACTATTGGTACGCCAATTCCGCCATCAGTCTCGATCGCACGCAATCAGCCTTACTATGCCCTCGGTGCTCCGCTTGCGAATATGCTCGCCATCATTTGCAGCTTTCTCGTTTGCATTGATCGCGATCGCGCTCGGCAACTAATTCTTGTCGTCGCATGGTCGGGCGCAGCATATGCATTTTACGGAGTGGTGGTTTATGCAACTAATCCGGCGCGCATCTTGTGGTACGAAAAATTGGCCTATCGGGATGTGCTGACGTCTACGTTTGTCAATCGCAATACCGCAGCCGTCTATTTTGGATCGTGCGCTATATTGTGGCTACTTCTTCTGTCACAGAAGATTCGCTATCGGTTGCCGGCCGGCCGAATTTATTGGCGCGCTGTGCTACGTATGTTTCAATCTGGTCCAATTCTTCTGCCAACGATGATGTTGCTTCTCTGCGTTGCCGCAATGCTGATGACAAATTCAAGGGCCGGTATTGTAATTTCCCTCATGACACTCGTCTTGGCTTTCACGCTTTTTTTTCGGCGTGATCTATCGAGCCGCACAGCGATCGCAACGACACTTGTAGTCGGCGCAATGATTGTGCTGGTGCTGCTTCAGATCCTAGGCGGGAATGTGAGCGGCCGTTTCGATGTTCAGGGACTCTCGGACGAGGGCCGTCTCGATGTCTACCGCTCAACACTCAGGATGATTGCCGATCATCCATGGTTCGGAACTGGGCTCGGGACTTTTGTGTGGAGCTTCCCTGCTTATCGCAGCGCCAATATTTCGGTGTGGGGCGTTTGGGATCGTGCGCACAGTACGCCATTGGAACTTGCTTCTGACCTTGGATTGCCGCTGGCAGGACTGATCGTGTTCGCTTGGCTGATTGTTCTTTGCGTGCTGGTACGGGGCGTCTGGATCCGCCAGCGCGACCTGATTGTCCCGGTTGCGGCACTTGCGGTCGCTATTGTTGGGCTTATTCACTCGATGATTGATTTCTCCCTACAGATTTCGGGCTATTCAGTCGTTGTATTTGCACTGGCAGGCGCAGGACTCGCCCAATCGTTCCCAAGTATTAACATTGACAGAAGTGGCGAGGCTGTTGTGCCTCTCAAAACCTTGAGCACCATCAAGACGTTAGTGCGAAATCTTTAGATGATTGCCATTTAGCTTAACAGCATTATCGCTCTTAAAAGCGAAGTAATTTTTCTCTACATTGTTGGCAACTATCGTCTTATGTGCTAGAAATTGTTAACTTTTTCAGTAGGGAGACGTGCGATGTACCAGACACTCCGTTTTATCACGGGCGCAATTTTTGCGGCGTGGGTTGTGGCGGGGATTGGTGTGGGTTCGGCAAATGCCCAGGCGCAAACGCCGGCGCAGCTGCTGCAACAGTATCCGAATGGCGGGCAGCTGTTGATTAATGCACTTCAGCAACTCGTCCTGACGAATCCGTCAACCTTTGACACCATTCTTGGTGCGGTGGGCGGTGCCAGCGCTCCGGTAAAGATTGCGATTGCCACGGCGCTCCCTCAGGCGGCCAAAACCATGGTCTTGACGAACGAGGCGCTGGCGGCGGAGTGGCAGCAGAAAATCTTGGCCGTTACTGATCCAACCTTTAAAACGGCCGCGCTGGATGCATTTGGCGATGTAAAGCTAGGTTCGATTGGAGGTGGCCCGCTCGGTGGACCTACTGGCGGTCCTGGTGGCTTGGGTGGTGGTTCGCTAGAAAATATCGTGTCTGGTCCAACTGCTACGCCTAACTTTACCTGGGGCGCTGGAACGACTGCGGGTGGTTCGAACTTTGCAGGCGGTTCCTTGACCATCAACGGTGGCACTCCGACCAGCGTTAGCACTTCGGGTGCGACGCAATGAGTGTCAAAAGATAACCTGCGGAACTGTTTAAGAGCTTGAATGGATTTTCCGGGCCCATTCAGCGCCGGGGGCGGCGGCGCAGATTAATTGCAGAAATCTTGGGGTGTACCTACGGGGATCGTTACGGCCAGCGAGGCTGGCCGTAACGTCAGTTTCTGATCGGTGTCAGTATGCTCCAGGCCAACAAAATCCAGTCTGAAATCGACCATCAACCGGTGGCGCTTGCCCAGCCATCGGGAGCTGAGGCGCTGCTATATTTTCTAAACTTTGTGCGCCGGCAATTCGCCGTCATTCTTTTAGCTACGCTTCTGGTAGGGGCGCTTGGCCTGATCTATGTGGCGACAACGCGCCCCAGCTTTACCGCTCAGGCGCAATTACTGATCGATGCACGTAAGGTGCAGGTATTTCAGCAGCCGTCAATTGTAGGCGATACTCCAATCGATACGGCGCAGGTTGAAAGCCAAGTCGAAATATTGAAGTCTGAAAATGTTGCGTCTGCGGTGATAAAGAATCTGCATCTTACCGAAGATCCTGAATTCGTAGGTTCTGGAGGTGGTTTGTTAGGGGCGCTGTTTAATTTGTTCTCCAGCGAAGATGACAAAAAAGCAAGCTCTGAGTTTGAGACGTTTCGAGAAGCAGTTCGCAGCTTTCAGGATCGATTGAGGATTAAACGTATAGGGCTATCATACGTAATCGAAATCAACTTTTGGTCTTATAATCCGGAAGGCGCCGCGAACATCGCGAATGCTGTTGCGGACGCCTATATCACAGATCAATTGGAGGCCAAATATCAGGCGACAAGGCGAGCGAGTGCCTGGCTGCAAGATCGAATTAAGGAATTGCGTGATCAAGTGTCCGCCGCCGAGCGCGCAGTCGTCGATTTTAAGACTCAAAACAACATTGTCAGCACTGGCGGTACTGGTACTGACAAGCGGCTTCTCGGCGAACAACAGGTAGCCGAACTCACCAGCCAACTTGTCATTGCCCGTGCGGCTTCTGCTGAGGCAAGAGCCAGGTTGGATCGAATCAATTCATTGCTTCAGTCAGAGACGCCGACATTTAGTGCAACAGTTACAGACACTCTAAAAAGCGATATCGTTTCGAAATTGCGCACCCAGTATCTGGAGTATGCAGCTCGTGAGGCTGATTGGTCGGCAAGATACGGGCACGATCATCTTGCAGTGGTGAATTTGCGCAATCAGATGCGCGAACTTCGCAACTCTATTTTCGAGGAGCTCAAACGCCTTGGCGAGACCTACAAGAGTGACTACGCCATTGCAAAGCAGCGCGAAGTTGGTGTCCAGCAAGAGCTCGCGCAAGCGGTATCGCAATCACAGGCAACCGATGCCAAATCGGTAACCCTGCGCGAACTTCAGAGTACCGCGCAAACCTACAAGACCATCTACGACAATTTCTTGCAGCGTTATATGGAAGCAGTTCAACAGCAATCGTTTCCAATCACCGAAGCCCGTGTGATCTCGTCGGCGTCTCGACCGCTGCATAAGAGCCATCCGAAGGTCCTTCGGTACCTCGCGCTGGCGTGTCTGGGCGGGATCGCCCTTGGTTTCGGAGTCGCGTTGCTGCGTGATCTGTCGGACCGGGTGTTTCGTAGTAGTGAACAAGTTGAGAGATTGCTACAGACGGAATGTCTCGCTCTCATACCGAAAGTATCGACTGATATGACCAGCGACCGCGATGCTTCAAGAGCCGCCGCGCCCGCTGAAAATGGGCCGAAGACAATCGTAAAATCATTAATTTCGTTTTCTTTGGAGAGTCTCCGGTCCTTGGCATTAGTTTCGGATTTGCACGGCACCATTAAGTCGACCAAAGGTAAAATCAGTACCTTAGCTTCGTCGATCTCCAATCAAGGCGCAGCGCCGACGTCACCGTCAACGGCGAGCCCCACAAAAGCATCTAGCGCGAGGACCATTGTGCCTGGCGGTGGTCCGGCATGGACGGTGCTTGATGCTCCCTTGGCCCGTTTTACAGAGACAATTCGCTCTATCAAGCTTGCGAACGATTTGAACGGGGCGGTCAGAAGCAATCGAATCGTTGGTTTTACTTCATCCCTGCCGAACGAGGGAAAGTCGACCGTTGCTTTTTCGTTGGCTTTGCTAATGGCTCATGCCGGCGCCCGGACAATTATTGTTGACTGCGATTTACGTAATCCGTCGCTGACACGCGAATTTGCTCCACGTGCCAAACTTGGATTGCTTGATGTCATAGGCGGGAAGGCTTCAATCGAAGATGTCGTCTGGCAAGAGCCGTCCACAAAGTTGACATTCTTGCCGGTCGTATCGAAGTTTCGAATCGGGCATTCAAGCGAAGTGCTCAGTTCGGCCCCCTTAAAGGAAATAATTGAACGACTCCGCAAGCAGTACGACTATGTCGTGGTTGATTTGCCGCCGCTTGCACCGATTGTGGACGTCCAGGCGGCGGCCCATCTAGTCGAGTCATTTGTATTTGTCATTGAGTGGGGGCGCACAAAAATTGATGTTGTCGAACATGCTTTAGGGCATGCACGAGGCGTTTGTGACAATCTGTTGGGTGTGGTCCTCAACAAAGTCGATATGAATGTTTTTGGCCGGTACACTAATCAGCGCGAGAGTTATTATTATAATAAACATTATGCGCGCTACGGCTATACGGAATGAGGAGAACCAACTCCGTGGTGGCGCCGGCTGTTCTGAGGCGCGGCTTGTTTGTCATTCTCGGATGCGGTGCCATTTGGTGGGGAGTGGTTTTCCTTCCTGTTTTTTGGAAACAAAGTGCAGCTGAACATATTGCCAGAAAAATTACTTCTGGCCAGCCATTCAAGTTACAAACGCTTTCTGAACAACTATCGGTCTTGGCCGCTTCGAAAAGGCTAACGGCGTGTCGCCCCATCGCCCTTCAAAGCGCGGCGATTATCCAACTTCGTATCGCGGAAGCAGCAGGCAGCGGCCTATCGAAAGACGAAAGTCATTTGGGTTTGTTAGATGATTCCATCCGCACTTCTTTGTCGTGTGCACCGGCCGATCCGTTTTTGTGGCTGGTGTTTTTTGCCGTGCAAAACGCAAAAAATGGCTTTAATCCTGATTACATGAAATATCTGAGGATGTCCTACGACCTTGGTCCGAATGAGGGATGGATTCTCGCGAAACGAAACCCCGTTGCTATCGCTGAATTGGAACGTTTGCCACCGGACTTAGCCGAAAATGCAATCCATGAGTTCCTGAAATTGCTAGATAGCTGGTTTTATGAAGAGGCCGTGGACATCTTCTGTAAAACGACGACGGCGCGACGCGATAAAATTCTGCCAAAATTGGCGACGTTACCGCTCAGGGTCCGCAAACGGTTTGCCGACTCCGTGGATGATTGCGGACTTGATGTGAAAGTACCAGGTGTCGAATCAGCCGGTACCAGGGAACCATGGACGCGCTAATGTGAGCCTAGCCAGACCGCAAGACGTAAACCCTTGAATGTGTAGGATATGCATGTTTGGATATTCGACGCGCTGCACGGGCAGAAAGTGATCGAGTTTACGCAGTCATTGCCTGCATGAGTTTTTCATAGGCATCCAGCGCTACTTGAGCGTCAAATCTTCGTGCAACAACTGGGCATGCGGCACTCCACGTTGTTATTTGCTCCGGGCTAGCGACGATTCGCGCTAACTCAGCGGCCCATGCTGATTCATCGCCCGTCGGTAACAGTTTCCCCGTTGCGCCATCGTCAACATGTTCGGGTATGCCACCAATGTGCGATGCGATGACCGGTAAGCCGGCGAAAAGCGCGTGGACTATGACGGTAGGGGCGTTTTCGAGCCACAAGGACGGCACCAACAGAGCCGTCGCCCGCGACATAAAATCCGCAATGGTTTCTTGGTCCACACTTCCATGGAAGTGGACCCAGGGCGTATTTGCATAGGACTGTCGCAACCTTTCTTCGAGCATCCCTGAGCCAAGTATGTCGAGGTCAAATGGCGCCTTGGTCTGGGCCGCTTGCGCAGCCTGGAGCATCATCTCGAGACCTTTGGAAGGATCAAGGCGGCCAACGTACAAGAAGCGTGGTTTGTCACTTTCCCGCCAATTACGGGCTCTGACAAAATAGGTATTGGGATTCGGAATAACCTCGGTTCGCCATGCGGACAACGATGCGTACTTCTCTATTCTGTCCAGCGTCGCCCGGGACGGAGCTACAAACGCGAAATTTGAGGCTCCATTTATAAGGGAGAAGCGGAACCATTTTTGCAGTCTACAAGGGATGCAGAGCCCCGGACATTGGCGCCCAGATCGGAATTGGGCCATGTTGAAGCAGATCATCCCGAGATCATGGACGACCTGGATGCATGGGATGCCGGATTTTCGGATCGGGCGCCAAATGTTCAATCCGATTGCCGTGATACTATGGAGAACAATAACGTCGGGGTCGATTTCCGCGATCACTTTGCTGAAAGTACGTTCGTTAGCAGGATCCAGGAGGTCCTGGATATGCCAGACAGCCTTACAAAAGTAGTCACGCTTCTCATTTAATGCGTAGGGACGAGGGAATGATCGCGTGTGAAGGTGGACCTTGGTTGGACCGTTCTGTCCTCCCACTGAGTTTGAACCGGCTGATGCGTCCGGATGTTGGGAACCGAACAAGTGTACCTCGTGCCCCCGGTCCGTCAGCCCATACGCGAGGTTTCTTGCCGCAAATCCGACGCCACCAAACTCATCGATGATCGAATTCACACAGAGAATTCGCATTCAATCAATATCCTATGGCCCTTTTATGCGTGCTTGCCAGAGCTCACTCTGATTTGAACATCGCATCAGTCGTCACAAATAATCTTCAGTGTTTGTGCGGCACTTTGTTGCCATGTGTAATTTGCAGCACGCCGGTAACCAAGCTCAACAAGATTCGACCGAAGAACAGGGTCGTCCATAACCCGCTCGACCGCTGCCGAAATGGAGTCTATGTCGGCGGGATTGCAATAAAGGGCGGCGTTGCCACAGCGTTCTTTCAACGCGGGAATATCAGAGGCAATAACCGGGCATCCGCATGCCATAGCCTCGATCGGTGGCAGGCCAGACGATTCGTAAAACGAAGGAAATAGCAGGCACATTGCCTGGCGATAAAACTGCACTAAAGCGATGTCGTCGTCGATTTGCCCGGCGAAGGTAATGTAAGATCGAACGTCATCCGGAATCGCTAGATCACTCTCAAGGATTCCGCCGGCGCGGCCTCCGACGAAGACAAAATTATAGCCACGCTTTCGGGCCAATCGATATGTCGTTTCGAGAGCGCCTTGGAAATTTTTCCTTTTGCTCAGCGAACCGACATAGAGCACGTACTTTCGCTCTGAATTCTTTCTATCGTTGGCCGACGGAAGTAGACCCACCGGCAGACCACCATTCGGAATGGCATGCAGTCGCGTCACGGCAGCCGGATAGCGTGCAGCGATTGCCGAGCGTTCGGATTCCGAAACGGTAATAATTGCCGTTGCGCGATGCAGAACCGTGGGGATAACGATTCTGTACCAAAGTCGGAAGGCGCGGCTGTAAGCGTCAGGAAAATACAGGTAGGATAGGTCGTGGACCGTGACAACAACACGTTGGTAACCAAAGAGCGATGCTAGCGGAGCCGTATTACCTGGACAGAACAACAATTGTCCGTGCGTCAGCTGCGGCAATTCCAATTGTTCCCAAGCATGGCCCTGCAGATGGCCTGCCTGGCGCAGAATGATATTGTGCCATTTAGGAGCCGGTTGCGACAGGCGAGGCGAAATTACTGTTACCTTCAAGTCGGGTCGAGTATCGAGAATCTTGTCAATGGCCTGAAGTAGTTCTCGCGAATAACGCTGAACTCCTGTAGTGGTCTGTGTTAAGAATCTACCATTGACTATGATTTCCATGAAAGAAATCCGGTATACTGAGATTCCATCTCATATGTGCAATTGATTATTGCTGATGCAAGCGTCATAGGGAACTCAGTGGTCGACCAGCAGTCATTTGGAGTCTGACTCACCGCGCTAGTGAAATCACATCGTTAGAAACAAGCTGTCGTTGCTACTCGATTCGGGCGTTGGTGGGCCGCCTTGATAGCAATGTTGGTAGTTCGGCGCAAAAGAGTAAACGGTACAATTTATAGTAACATTACCGCGATGAGAGCGCGGCTTCGGCCTCGTGCCCAGCCCGGAAATCATATAGCATCACGCAAGTGGAGAAGGTGTTGCCGAAGAAACCAAGCTTTACCAGAAGTTCGTTAATGCAGCCGATGAAGGGGCTGCTGCTCACGCGACCTTCGATACCGGGCTCGCAAAAATTTCTTCTATTTTTGCTCGGTTTCTCTATTGAATTTAATATCCTGATTGGTGGCGGTGGTGACGTTTCACTCGGCAGTTACGGTTATCGAATAACAGATTTCCTTGCGGTCGCGGCGGCCTGTCTTCTCGGGTTTCACGTGCTTGTCCAGCGGAGCCACGTATTGGTCTTGGGGTTATTTGGGCTATTGGTGGCGACCATTGTTTCATTTCGCCTTTTTGACCCATCCTTCTGGGGCGAGCCACACACCCAAATCATTGTGGAACGTTATGTGGCCTACGGTTTTGCCGGCCTGTATGTGGCATTGCTTCTCGACAATACGCGTGCGGCCGATTTTTTTTGCTGGGGGCTAATTGCTGGTCTTCTGGCGACGGCTTTTACCTTCATTATTCAAGGCACGGGTTTGTCGTCTGTACTTGTCGCTCTTGGAGTTAAATCCGAAGTAACTCAAGACTTCTTGCTGAGCGACGTAGGGATTTTCCGCTATACCGGTCTTTGGGGGCACCCCAACGAGGCTGGTCACGTCGCCGCTCTTGCTTCGGCGGCAGGTGCCTACTTTGTTGTTGTCCATCGCCGTTTTATTCCCGGGAGCTTGGTTGCTATCGGACTCGGAATAACATTTGCCTACACGCAGACCCGCGGAGGGTTGCTTGCGGGCGGCGCCACACTTGGAATTTCGCTGCTGTTTTCAAGGCAGCGGCGACTAGAAATCGTGCGGACGCTGACGGGTGCATTTTCAATTGTCATCGTTGTGATAACGCTATTGCAGTTCAGTACTTTTACGTCCCGTTTTTTTGACGATCCGATGATTACCGGTAATTACGATGAGCGCATCGACACAATCTTGGCCGGAGTTCAGGTCGTGCTCGACTATCCGTTTGGCGTGCCGATCGAGGAATTCGGAAACATTATGACTTCGCAGACAGGGTTACCGACTCCACACAACGGCTTTGTTTATTTTGCTGCCGTATTTGGATTGCTGCCGCTGATCATATTGTTGGCCGCTTTCGCAATTAGTTTCCGCGTCCGAAATGATGCAGATGTTTTATGCGTGTTTCTAAGCATACAAGTCTGCTTCTCATTTTTGTTTGAGCAATTGCCTCCCAACTGTTCTTATACGTTTGTTTTGTGCATAATTCTTGCCCGCGCATTTCTCCGCACCGGTATTTCTGGTCGCAAAGTTGTACCTGATGCGAAATTAGTTCCACGGTACGAGGCGGCAGGCTGAGGTGAGGGGGGAGAAACCTGAAGTAGCGCAAGTAGATTGTGAAACGCAACGCGCCGTTGTCGCAACTAATGCGATGCAAACCGAGGCTCTCAATTGCAATCGCCAACTGAAAAGAACAATTGCGCAACAGGCGTAGACTACAGTGAAACTGTAATTTGAGAAAGTTTTTCCCAATGAGATCGGTGGAAAGACGTTTTAGTGGTGTAATTTCTGTCGTTCTGATTGGTTTGGCTACGCTCACCGGCGCCTACTTTTATGACCGGCTCATCGCTGCTCCAGCGGGCTTGTTTGAGCAACGCCTTGAATATTTGCAGCATAGCGGGAGTTGTACCGATCTCCCCACATTCGGCGTATCAACACACAGAAGACGAAACCCAGACGAGACCAACATTAGACTTGCGACCGAAGTAGGGGCCCACATCGTCCGATTCGACATCTATTGGGAATATCTGGAGGAGGAAGGACAATTTAAATTTCGGAAATATGATCCCTTGATACGCGGTCTTCGTGAGAAGGGCATAACCGTATTGTTGATCTTGACATATGGACATCCGGATCATTCGGACAAAAGCCCGCACAGTGGCTTCCTGCCACCGCGTACGTCTGAGCAGCGCGACGCCTTTTACAGATACATCCGAGCGGTCGTGAATCGTTATCGCGGCGCAGACATAGCGTATCAAATCTTGAATGAGCCCAATATGGACGATGACTGGCCCGCGGAAACCTATGGACAACTGCTTGCAGCTGCGGCCAAGGAAATTCGTGCAGTTGATCCCGGGGCAAAAATTATTGCCGCCGGGCTGGCTAACATCAGAAACCGCGATGCCTACATTTACGGTTTGAAAGCCAGTGCAGATCTTGGTCTGCTCGACGCGCTCGCATTTCATCCTTATCGCACGGATGCTCCGGAGAAAAGTCTTACGGATGTTGCCAAGTTTGAGAGTATCGGATTTGCAAAGAATTTGTCTAAAGATCTGTGGCTTACAGAGTGGGGTTACAGCGAAACCTGGTTCAGAAAAAAATATCCATCCAGCGATTTACGAAAACGCCAAGCCATCATGATTGCGCGCCTAATGCTGGTCGCGGCAATAGCAAAAGTAAGAGTTCTAATAGTATATGATCTCATTGACGACGGGGTCGACATAGCCAATGCCGAGCACAAGTTCGGACTCTATGATTATGAATTCAGGTCTAAAGCTGCAGTTCAGTCGTTTCACGCTTTGGCTGCAGTGATGTCCGACTGTGACCAATATAACATTGAATTTGATGCGCCGAAAAAGATTGCAATTGTGACCTTCAAGAAAAATAGCGGCATAACGCGTGTTATCTGGACCTATGATTTTGCGAGGAACCGGAAAGTTTGTGTCGAGCTGTCCTCTTCCAGCACTGCCAGCGTGGTAGACATCTTCGGAAATCCGATTGTATTTGACCCGTGTGATGGCGGAGTGAATATCAATATATCTGAACCTATCGGGCCAGTAATTTTGAGATCAAATAACTAATCAACGTGACTCCTTCGCCCTTGCCCATTTTTCGCGGTACTTTCGAAACTTACATCAGGTCAGATTTCTGAGCAGGCCCAGTTCAAGCAGTTGTTGCGAGCCGCTGAAACGCGTCGACAATTCGCACATGAAATTCAAGGGAGCTTTCTGACCGAGACGGTTGTAGTATCGCTTATATTCATCGCCTGCATAAGATTTGCGGACCGTTTCCTCGTCCACACGACGTTCAAAATCACCGAGAAACTTGAAATGCAACAGTGCCCCATTGCCCGCCGCCAACCGTGCGCCTGATATAAAGTGACTTGCTGGAGCCAGAGTCATTGCCTTGTTCCATCGAACAAGTGGCACCTTGTTTAAATGAGGTGCAACCAGTGGCCTAAGCTTTTGCAAAGTCGGTATTTTTTTGACATATGGAATTCGCGCACTTGCGCCGGCGATTTTGTTGAGGATCCAACGCCGAGCGCGAGCCGACCGACGCCAATCGAGTAGTTCAGGGAAAAATGTTCTTAACCGCGGTCCCCCAATAATAAGCGGTACGTCGCTATGTGATAACGGGATGTAGCGGTAACCGCTTCGATCGAAAAAAGGACAGGCTTCAATGAGAGATTGTCCTTCGTGAAATCGGGTCTCTTTGATGTCGCCTTCTGGGTACATGTCGATCATTATGCACAGCAACGCGTTTGCGTTCCGATGCTGGAGCTTTTGACAAAAATCAGGAAGGGAGAGATGCTCTGAATTCGGATAGACCAATAGTTCATCGGCGTCGACGATGACGCACCACCGATTTGCGCCGTAGTTCCTCACCAGGGGTTCGATCCAATTCATTCCCGCGCGTGAACCGGCCATGTTATGGTCGGTAAAAAACACGTGGCAATCCGAGTTGGCCTTCAGAAATTCAACGGTCCGGTCGTCGGATGCATTATCGACAACAAAGAACCTGGCGACTCCCAGCTGTCTATAATAATTTAAAAAGTATGGCAGTCGCCGTGCTTCGTTCCTAACCTTCATAAATAGCCGGATTTCATTGTCGGAATTCGGAATCGGATTTGTGTCCATCCGAACGAGTTCAGGAAAACCGCTTGAATTCGGTGAATTCCGCATTTATGGCGTGCCCAGTGACGTCACGTGCCAGACAAGGTGCGGTCTGTTGGAGAAGGCAAATTGCAATTCAATTCTATAGAGAATCGTTTTAATGGTGGCATCATCGTGCGATCATCTTGGACGACGGAACTTTTACTATAGTTAATGGGGTAGAACAATCCGATCGTCACAATCGTAACTCCCGTGAGAATCGCGTTAATCGAGAATTGATCCGGTCTTAGGCAGTGTCTTCTGCGTGGCCAACGCACCTAGTTCGAATTAATGCCGCCAATGAAACACGTCGTTATTGTCGGAAAATTCTATCCGCCAACGCATGGAGGGGTCGAACGCTATGCAAGTGATATCGTCAGTGCTGTCTCGAAAAAATATCGGGTAACAGTCGTCGTTCACAACACAGGGGCTGGAGACGTCATTGAAGCGGAGGGGAATGTTACTGTTATCCGATGCGGAACACCAACGATCCGAAGTTCGCAGCCATTGAGTCCTTCGATGTTTGGGCATCTGCGCGCACTTGAACCTGATCTTGTGCACTTCAACGCGCCTAATTTTTATGCCGCTGCGATGTTATTGCTGGTTCGTTACAAGGCCCCACTGATAGTGACACACCATGCCGATGTCTTTGGGCGTCCAATTCTGCGACGAATGGCGATGCCAATTTATCGTCGGCTTGTTCGCCGGGCAAAGTGCATCGTCGTGAACTCGCTAAAAAATGCTGTAACCTCAAAGGATCTCCCGCGCAGTGCGGGTCCTTTTGTCGAAATTCCGTGGGGTGTCGATGCATCTGCTTACAACCTTGATGCAAGGCTGCGCACCGAAGTATCCCGTCAACGTCGGGAGCGGTTCGGCTCTGCGCCTGTCGTCGGCTTCATTGGGAGGTTTGTGCGATACAAGGGCCTTCAGGTGCTCATCCAAGCCCTTGAACAGCTCGATGGCGTCCACGGTTTGTTGATAGGTGATGGCCCCTTATTGCCCGAAATAATTGAACAGGTTCGCACTGCCGGAATATCAAACCGCGTGCATTTTCTTGGCGCTGTTGATGAATCGTCCAAAATTCGAGCACTTGCCATGATGGATCTTTTAATACTGCCATCCGTTGACACGACAGAGGCATTTGGCCTCGCTCAAGTCGAGGCGCAACTGATGAGTCTACCAGTCGTGGTTTCTCGTCTACCGACTGGCGTGACCGACGTGACCGTCGATCACGAGACGGGTCTCCTGGTTCCCCCTCGTGATCCCAATTCGCTTGCCAAGTCAATTGCGCAGCTGATCGAGGATCCCGTCCTTGCTCGGCGTCTTGGGGTTTCTGGTCATCAACGCGCGCTCGGCAATTTTACATTGGACGTCTTTAGACGCCGAATAAATGAGCTTTTCGATATAGTATTGTCCGGTCGCTCACTTAGCGAACTTGCAGACTTGAAGGTGAAGGTCGTGCAACAGATGTCTGCACCAACGTAGAATAAACGCGGCATATTCACTCGCAGCCCTTTAGTCGCGGCGCGGTGAAGAATGCCCTGGATATCCAACTACCTGTCTTTGCCTCTCAACTTCAGTATTATCGGCGGGCGTCACCGTCCACTGCCAATCCTCATGATAAGTGCAGTCGTCCGCATTCCATCCCCAGGGAATGGTTTTATCGGTGCGAATGACTTCGAACCGACAGATGCCGTCAAGTCTTTCGTAGGCGATTTCATCCGGTGGCGCTTCGGTCAAAAAGATTCGCAGATAATATTGGCCAACGTTGAGCCGCAGCGAAGGAAACCGGCATACCAGGACGGATTCGCCATGCTGATTCCCAAACTTATATTCTGGATAGAATGCCCAAGCAAATGCCACGGACTGCTGGAATTGATTGACAATAAACACTGCAAGACAGGCCTTCGCCATCGGGCGCTGGTGCTTGATCGAGATTTTTACCTCGAGCGGTTCGCCAAATCGATGGATACCACTTCCATCCGAAGTAACGATTTCGGTACGGCTGATATGTGGAGAACTCGTTTGCTTGCTAGGGCTGCGGACGTAAGTTGCCGTATTACTTCCTTTGGCAATATAAGCCGAAATGGCATCTTGAGTTAGACCATCGACCACAATGCGCCCAGAATCGAGCAACAGTGCCCGGTGTGTCAGCGCTCCTACCGCCGCGAGATTGTGGCTGACGAGCAGCACGGTCCTGCCCTCCCGACGTGAGACTTCATCCATTTTGCCCAGACACTTTTTTTGAAACTCGACGTCTCCCACAGCCAAAACCTCGTCCACGACCAGAATTTCAGGCTCCAAATGCGCCGCTACCGCAAAGGCAAGACGCATATACATCCCCGACGAATACCGTTTGACGGGAGTGTCAAGAAACTGCTCTGCTTCTGCGAATGCGATAATTTCATCGAACTTCTTGCGGATTTCGCGTTGCGTCATCCCCAGAATAGCGCCATTGAGAAAGATGTTTTCGCGACCTGTCAGTTCACGGTGAAATCCGGTGCCGACTTCAAGAAGACTTGCAACACGTCCGCGGAGCACAACCTTTCCCTCCGTCGGCTCCGTAATTCGGCTCAAGATCTTCAGAAGCGTACTTTTGCCAGCACCATTCCGACCGATAATACCGAGAATCTCGCCCCGCTTGACCTCAAAGCTCACATTCCTCAGCGCCCAAAACTCCTCAACCTCATCACCTTGCACGACCTCCCGGCCGCGGATCAGATCGATCGCCTTCCGCGTGAAGTTTTTCGTCTCACGCGCAATCAACTCACGGAATGTAAGGAATCGGTCGCCCCGGGCAGCCCGGTGCCCAATCAGGTAACTTTTTGAAAGCTTTTCAACGGTGATGATAGTGTCAGACATTGGCCACGCAGATGGTCGAATCAGATCAAATCAGCAAAACTCTTTTCCATTTTCCTGAATTGTCGAATCCCAATCCACAGAAACAACAGGCTCACCCCAGCACTAGCTCCCAAACCAGGAAGGTAAAGTTGACTTTCCTCACCAAGGATGCACCAGCGAAATCCGTCGATGATTCCTGCCATCGGATTCAGGGAATAAAGCAACCGCCATTGCTGCGGGATGATGCTGGAACTGAAACCGACAGGTGACACGTACAGACCAAACTGCACAATGAACGGAATAATGTAGCGAAAATCTCTGTATCGAACATTAAAGGCGGAAATTAACAAGGCGGGACCCATGGTCGCGAAGAATGCGGCGAGCGTGAACACCGGTAATAACAACAGATGCCAACTTGGCATAAATTGATACCAAATCATCAGAGCGATCATAAAACAAAGGCTGATAAGAAAATCCACGAATGCAACAGCAATCGTTGCCGTAGGCATAATCAGCCTTGGAAAATAGACTTTGCTGATGAGGTTAGTGTCGACGATCAGGCTATTGCCTGCTTCCGCAAGGCCGGCCGAGAAGAACGTCCACGGAAGCATGCCGGCAAAGACCATCAGGGCATAAGGCGCTGAGCCGTCCGAAGGCAGTTGGGCTATGCGGCCGAAGATGATTGTAAAAACCAGCATCGTGAGCAACGGGCGGATCAAAGCCCATAACGTACCGATTGCTGTTTGTTTGTAACGAACCGACAAATCGCGCCATGCCAGAATTCGAAATAACTCCCGGTATTGCCACAGGTCGGCCCAATAATGTCTCGCACGCCGATTGGGTTCGATAATAATGAGCGTATCCATTGGCGATATTCTTGCCGGCTTCAGCGTTGCAGCCTTGGGGTCATTGTATTATTTGAGTCCGAGAATAGCGCACACGAGATAACCGCTTCCAGCTTTTGTTTGTGTTAAAATTTTGAATACTTAATTCACGGCAAGTAGCCAACATATAGCGTCGGCCCGGGGCGGTGAGCGCTCAGGTTCGCGATTATATGCTTAACGAAGTGCGCTCTCGAACTCGTCGCCGTTCCAGTCGTCAACATGAATTCGCGGTAAAGCGAAGAGATCGGACGTGGCTACGGCCGGGCCATGAAGCACTGAACACGCAATACTGAATCCAGCGAGCTGTACCGCTTCGCGTGCCTTTTCATCAAAGTCCCCATAGGGGTATGCAAAGCTCGTCACCGGAGTCCCAATTATTGCTTCACAAGCATCTTTACTGTCCGCGATCTCTCGGCGACACGCATCAGCCCCAAGGGTGGAAAGCATGGGATGTGTGACGGTATGAGCGCCAATCGCCACCAGACCATCAGCGGCTAGGCTTCGCACCTCCTCGCGAGTCATAGCCCTGCCTCTATTCACACGATTATCGCGAACAGTGAATTTGGACCGAAGTTCGGTCATTATCGATTCACGCGCCTCATAGTTAAGTCGACGCAGAGTCTGCCATATGGCTGTTAATGCCCTCCGTCTTGCCAATGACGCTTCGGCCGTAGTGCCACCCGGATGCACGGGAGCTTCAGGGCCCAAGTCGAATGACATAGCTTTCCCATCGATGGCCAGTTCAAGGACTTGCGGACCGGTTCCGGCGAGAATGAGTCTGGCAAGATCGTCCCACCAAAACTCGTCAGGGCGATCAACGTAACCAGTGGCTAGAAAGACCGTCGCGGGCACGTCTGCTCCCGCAAGCCGCGGCTTGGCGGCGACTAAATTATCAACGTACCCGTCGTCAAAGGTCAAAGCCACCGCATTCGCTGGCAGCGTACCGGCCGTAAGGTGCCTGACAAAATCTGTAAGCAAAAGCGGATAGCGAGTACCGCGCAGAACGCGAAGATGTTCTTCGAAATGTGTCGGTGACACCGCAATAGACCAGCGGTCGAGGGGTTCATCGGCAATCCGGTGATACATGAGAATTAGCGGTTTTGGCTTGGGCGGCCAAATGCAGTGAACTACAGATCGCACCCTGCGACGAATTCCCAATCTTATTCCCAATCTGTCATAAAAGCTCATGCGTCAAAACCTTGATAGGCAATCCACGTTTCCCAGCTTTTTTGACATTAAGGTTCGCGACGAAACGAAGCGTAATAGCGTGCGGGAATTGGAGCGCCACTATTGAGCATCTCACCAAGGGCTAGGTCGAATTCTCGCGGATTGAAGCGGTCAACTCCAGCCCCCGGAGTGTGCGTAATCTCGCCAAAATATATGCGATTATCATGTTCATAGAGGTCGATTCTTGCGAACACAAACTCGCTACCCAAAATTTCTGCGATTTCAATCATTTCGTGCAGCCGTGATGGCATAGGCTGGCCATCTGTTGCGGGGGTACCCTCAAAAGTGACCTGTAATAAATTCCAATCGCGATCGAAAAGGCTGGAACGATGCCGAAGGAATCGATCCACATCAATATGGATCAAACGTACGCTGCCACGAAATACATAAAATTTATAATCACGTGGAGGTTGGCCGTTTTTATCTAACAAAAGCTCTTCTGCAATAATGCGAGGTGGGATATTCTTGTACTGCCATTCAAGGTTAGCTCGATAGAAATCAGTATTGAGCCAAGTTCTCAAGCGGGGAAGAAGCTCATTTTTGTCGATCAAAGACTTGTCTTTAACGATCTCGACCAGCCCGCTCGCATGTGTCGGTTTTAATATGAACTGATTTGGTAGGGTTTCAAAATTGATATCTTCAGCGCAGTTCGCAACTTGAAAGAGCGGAATTAGGAATTTTTCTCCGCATTTTTCTCTCACATAGTCTCGGACGGCAAATTTGTCCGTGGTCTGCGTTAGTAAGGGGTTGCGATCAAGCAACTTTGTCTTGTTCAGCCACTCACTAAAAGTTTTTGGATTTTTTACAGAGGGAAGATATCCATGGCGAGCAATGAAGCGCAATAATATCAAAAAGTTGTCCGGCAAAACGGCGCCGAGGTTGTCGTCAATCCAATCAATTCCAGAGCGAGCGGAAGTGCGAAGCACAAGACGCAAGGTATGAAATGGCGAGAGTTGTATAGCTTGAACAAGATTCCATATGATTTTTCTAAAATGCCGTGTGGTCCAGTTGACGCGAGCTACCGAGAGCATCTCGCGGACATAGTCGGCGCGTCTTTCTGTTTGCCTCTTCTCTAAGGCTTCAAGTGCGGCCGCATCTGAAGCGATACGCATTTTATGCCGGTCGAGAACAATCCGTCCGCTCAAATACATTTTTTTTAGATTGCCCGTGGACGTATTCCGGTCATGCTGCCGATATTCGGCAATGATGGTAGGATGGCTGGCAACAGGATAACGTTGGGCAATCCGAAGATAGAGATCATAATCTTCGACCAGCCGCAGCGTTTCGTCGAAACCATTGACCTCCAATAGACGATCACGTCGATAGAGCACGGCCGCGTGCATGCCAATTGGATTTCCACGCAAAAATGCGAGATGCACATCCCCGCCGATTGGATTGTAGCAATCAGGCGCGAGAGGACGGCCGTCCGCTGAAACGAGCCGGTGGCCACCATATACAAATGCACAATCGGGTCGGCTTGTAATGCAAGCAAGACCTGATTCGAGCGCACGAGGCAGTAGACGGTCATCTGCATCAAGGAAGACAACGTAAGTCGCGGTGCAATTTCGAAGGCCTGTATTGCGCGCGCCTGATGGTCCGCGGTTGTCCTGTCGAATTAAGCGCACGTTTTTGAATTGGGCGATTGCAGCCGCAGGATCATCCATTGAGCCGTCGTCCACTACGATAATTTCATCAGCAGGGCGCGTCTGCGCCAGCACGCTTCTGATCGCATCGGGAAGAAATTGAGCATGGTTGAAAGCGGGGATAATAACGGCAACGGTCGGACGGTTACCAGGAACGTCCGGCTTAACGAGGTTGACCCCGGCAGACTCGCCTTGCCAAGCCATTTGCATTCTACCCGTCGCGCGTCGCTTCAAGATTACGGTAAAAATTACCCAATCTTTTATATCGACAGTTGCATTCCTGCTGAAGCGTTTCACTAACCATGATTTGCAACATGCGCGGCGCATATCCGGCATGGAGGAGGACTTAGCCTAAGATCGTTACTGAAGATTGGCCAAGGCCTTTAATCTCTCCGCGAACATTTCGACCGGGTCATCATTAGGGAGAAACTCTCGGATGTTAGCTGCTGCCAGCCTCCCCATCTCCTGGAGCTGGGCACGCTGGGTCCACATGCGTTCGAGTGCGTTACCGAGACATTCGGTTGCGGGAGGAGCCAAGAAGCCGGTTACGCCGTCTTTGATGACTTCTGGATTGAGGCCAACATTTGTTGCGACCACAGGACGCCCGCAGAACATCGCTTCAATAGTTGTCATTGGTGCACCTTCACATCGTGACGGCATAACAAGGACATGATTTTCATTCCAAATTTTTTCAATCGGCATGTGGCCGGCAAAAGATACTCGATTCTCTAACTTCAGCCTTTTAGTCAAGCGTTCTAATACGTCTTGAGTGTAGCCAACCCCATAAAATGTCAGTCGCCAATTACGTTCGGCCCAGCATGGGTCGGCTAAGGCCTCAAGAAGCATATCCTGTCCCTTTTCTGCGGAAAGGCGCCCCACACAGGCCATACGCAACTCATCGCCGTTCGCGTCAGCTGGCCATGCTATGGGCGATTCGATCTTGATGATGAGGGGATTGCGAACAATTTCCGCGTTACCAAGATCACAACCTATTTGCTTTTCAGTCATGATTCGATTGGCCTCGGAGACAAAAAAGCACCGCCGTGCCAGTGGCAGCGCGTTTCGTAGCCGTACTGCCACTCTACCGGACGGAAACCAGTTTAACGTATTTGAATGGGTTAAAATCGCGAATGGCCAATTTTTGTCGATGCACATTTCGGCAAGTTCAATCGGCGGTGTGCCATACGCATTAGATATGACAACAAGACTTGGCGAGGTCCTGCGAAAAGAGCGCTCAACGTCGTAGACAATTTGGGTTTTGCCGGACCGATATCTCCGCGCGAGCGCGATCAGCGAGGGTTTGATGGGTCGCGGCCGCAAGTCGGCTCCGACCTGTGCCAACTCAATTATTTGTGGAGCAAGCTCGGGCCAATCCTGAGCGCTGACCGCCACCGGCACACCATGTCGTTTAGCAAGCGAGACCGCAGCTCGCGCCCATAATTCCTCTGACGCGCCCCAAGGGTTTGTGAAGTTGTTCGATATGAAAAGAATTACTTTGTGCATTTTGGCCTGTCCAAGAGGAACTGGATATGGTGTTTGAATATGGTGCTATAGACGTTGCGAAATGCTGAACGTTGAGCGGCGCACTAGTAAGCGTTTAAATATGCTCGCCTGGTCAACAGCGTCATCGCGATAATTTTCATGTCAAAAAGAAATGACCAATTATCGATGTATTGAAGATCATATTCGATGCGCTCTTGCATCTTGCCGAGAGTATCAGTGGATCCACGGTGGCCATTGACTTGGGCCCAGCCGGTAATTCCCGGTTTCACGTTATGCCGTCGTGAGAACGGCGCGATCACTTTATCAAACATTTCGTTGTGAGTGGTCGCATGCGGGCGCGGACCGACAATCGACATTTCGCCGCTTAATACATTAATGAGCTGTGGCAGTTCATCGATATTAGTTCGACGTATGATACGTCCTATGTGTGTCACCCGTGGGTCATTTTCGGTGGCTTGCGTAAATTGATCGCCGTCCTCCATGCACGTCATCGATCTGAATTTGAGGACACGAATTTCCTCATTGTTAAATCCGTGGCGTGTTTGGCGGAAAAAAATCGGACCTCGCGAGTCCAGTTTAATGGCAATTGCAACGATTAGAAATAAAGGTGACAGAATAAGCAAGCTTATCGATGCAAAAACCAGGTCGAACGCACGCTTTATAAAAAGCTCAAAAGCCGATAATGGCGGACGGTACAGCTGAATCGTATGCAGATGCCCAAACGGCGCGATCTGTGCTGACGTGAGTGAGCTAAGTTCTTGGACCGGAACGATGTGCACACCAGCCGGGATTTCGGCGAGGGTCGACGCCAGATCCAACGTTGACGATGTAATCGCGCGTTCCGTAAGAATAACGATATCGTCTGGTGACAGAGATCGAATTTTGTTGCTCAGCTTTCGAATTTCTGAACTGCTTCCGTTGGTGGCCTTGGCGTTGCGGCGGCTTTGCGGAACGCCGAATGACCCGACCGTATGAATTCCACTTCGTTTGAGTCGATTGAAGAAATCAGAGCGACAAGAGGCGTCGCCAATAAGCACAATTCGTCTTGCCTCAATCCGATTGGATGAAAAAGCAGATTGCAGCCACGAATAAAAAATCACGCGCAAAATTGCGACCGTAAGACCGACAGAAAATAGCTGTAAGATTAAGGTGCCGCGCGAATATTGCTCGGAGGTCTGAATAAAAAAGAGAATTGTTAGAAAAGTGGAGAACGAAATTGCGACGGCTCCGAGTCCTCTCCACAGGAATACGTCGCGAGCCTGCCTTCGAATGGCACTGAAGTTACGAAATGCTAGCGAGAATAACAGGACCAGAGTCGCAAGCGTGGTCGCGAATAGGCTGTAGGTTTTTGCAATGTGCCAATCGAGTGAGTGCAAAATAAAATAGTGATAGAACACTGGTGTAATAAATGCGGCAGCAACAACCGCCAGGAACTCAAGCGTTGAATAGACTGCGACTACGTTGAGCAGAGGAGCGGCAACGTTAGATTTTGTCGACGAGTCAGCGTCCGAAGGTGCTTCCGACGGATCGCTTGTCCAGAGGATGTCAAGCCGTTGAAGCATCTTAAATCCACTATGCAGCACTTTAGGAACGCCAAGTCTCAGGTCAAATTTTACTGTATATTATTGCAGTTTTTAAACAAAGCCGAATTTAAAGCAATTAATCAGTAAGGTTTTCGAACAAGGTTAGTCTACAGTGCCCGCGCACTCGGGAAACTCTCGTAATGCTATCGTAATCATCAGCTTGGGGCATTGCCGTTACCATTTTACTATTAATGTTGTTCCCAAAAGATGATTGATCGGGTCCGGATCGACACTCTAATCTTTGACTTCGTCGGGGCATTGCGGGGTTCTGATTTGAAAGTACATGGAGGCCAAGCATTTCTGGTCTGATCCAAACGGATGATTCTAAGCTTTTGTGCACAAGTCATTTGCTGCCGTCATCTGTATAGGTGCCAGGAATGAGCACGATTCGAATACACTTGCTCAGAGTCGAAGAGATCTGGGTATATATCCGCAATTTCCCAGAATGGTTTGCTAAACTCCGACGTGCGGCTAAGCGGTTCAACGTTTCTAGCCTTGAGATTTGGAAACGAGCGATTGTTCTTCGTTTGCGCTACGGCCTTGGGCCAGATGAGGCTGTGGATACCGGTCTTATCAATCCCGATCTTTCCCCAGATGAGGATCCGGGTGCTATCGGACGATGGCGGTTAACGCGACACCAATATCGGTTTAGCCCACGGCCATGGGAATGTCTCAGCGCTGATAAAGCGGTATTTTATGCCTACTGCAAGGCGCTTGGCCTTCCGGTTCCCAAGCTTTATGCCGTCCTTGACAAGGATGCTGGGTGGACCGCATCCGGTAAGCTCATCAGCGAACGCGCTGAATGGGAACGTTTTTTTGAAAATGATCTGCCGCAAGAGTTTATCATTAAGCCCGCGCTCGGAGCGCGCGGTCGTGGAGTGAATCTTTATCGGCGCGCAGGCGCTTCGTTCCAAGATTTGTCAGGTCAGACTTTTTCGGCGGCCTCCTTGTATGAGCGCTTGCGAACCGACTCTGCGTACACACGTTTCGTGATCCAGGAGCGGCTTTTTAACCATCCCGAAATTCAACGCCTGACGGGTACCCAGTCGCTTCAAACGGTTCGTGTTCAGACTTGGATCACGAAGGACGGGGAAGTCGAACTTTATGAGACGCATATTAAGATGATTTTGGGCAACAACCTGACTGACAATGTAGATGGCGGCCGCTCTGGCAACATGCGCGCAGAGTTAGATATGGATTCGGGCGCGCTTGCTGCGCCATTTGTCTCGTCGCCCGACGGAATCGGATTTAAGATACTGCCCGTTCATCCGGTTACTGGCATCAACATCACTGGAACGGTGCTTCCGCATTGGTCGTCATTTCGACAGTTAGTCGACCGAGCTGCTCATCTTTTTTTGCCGATTCGAACCATTGGCTGGGACATCGCTATCACAAGCGACGGTCCTGTTCTCATTGAAGGAAATACATGGTACGATGGGTGCAATCACCCACATTGGTCACTGGTGACGCGTCGTCATCGAGCGCGATTCATATCGCGATTTACCAACGAGCTATAATGTAACTTCCTTCTAATTGTGGGTGTCCGGAATGAGCACGATTCGAATGCTCTTGCTCAGGCTCGAAGAGGTCTGGCTTTACATCCGCAATTTTCCAGATGTGATCGTTTTTTTTCAACGTGCGGCCAAGCGGTTTAATGTTTCTGGCCTTGTGATTTGGAAACGAGCGATTGTTCTTTATTTGCGCTACAGCCTTGGACCATATGACGCTCTGGAATCTGGTCTTATCAATCCCGATGTCCCCCTGGAGGAAGTTCGGGGCTCTATCGGACGGGGGCCGTCAACGAGACACCAACTTCGATTTAGCCCACGGCAATGGCAATGTCTCAGTACTGATAAGGCGGTATTTTATGCCTACTGCAAGGCGGTCGGCCTTCCGGTTCCCAAGCTTTATGCCATTCTCGACAAGAATGTTGGGTGGACCGCATCCAGTAGGGTCATCAGCGAACGCATCGAATGGGAACGTTTTTTTGAAAATGATCTGCCGCAAGAGTTTATCATTAAGCCCGCGCTTGGTGGCGAAGGTCATGGAGTGAATCTCTACCGGCGCGCAGGCGCCCTATTCCAGGATTCATCAGATCAGACTTTTTCGGCGGCCTCTTTGTATGAGCGCTTGCAAACCGATTCCACGTACACACGTTTCGTGATTCAGGAGCGGGTCTTCAACCATCCCGAAATTCAACGCCTGACGGGCACCCAGTCGCTTCAGACGGTTCGCATCCTGACTTGGATTACGAAAGATGGGCAAGTCGAAATTTACGATGCCTGGCTTAAGCTTATTGTCGGCAACAACATCATCGACAACTATGAGGGGGGTCGCACTGGAAACATGAAGGCAGAGTTGGATGTGGATTCGGGCGCGATTGTTGCGGTACTTGGTGCGTCGCCCGACGGTATCGGATTTGAGGTACTGCCCGTTCATCCCGTTACCGGCATCAACATTCCGGGTACAGTGCTTCCGGATTGGCCATCATTTCGGCAGTTGGTCGACCGAGCTGCTCATCTTTTGTTCCCACTCCGGACGATTGGATGGGACGTTGCGTTAACAGGCGACGGTCCTGTTCTCATTGAAGGAAACATATGGTGGAACGCTCTCAATCAGCCACATTGGTCAGAGCCGAGACGACGTCAACGAGCGCGATTCATGTCACGATTTACCAAAGAGCCATAAGATCGGGCCAATTGTAGGTGCCCGGAATGAGCACGATTTGAATACACTTACTGAGGCTCAAAGAGGTCTGGGTTTGCATCCGCAGTTTTCCAGATTGGTTTGTTCAACTCCGACGTGCGGCTGGGCGGTTCAACGTTTCTAGCCTTGTGACTTGGAAACGAGCGTGCCTACTGCAAGGGGGTTAGCCTTCCGGTGCCCAAACTTTGTGCCATCCTTGACAAGAATGCCGGATGGACAGCATCTGGTAAGCGCATCAGCGAACCTGCCGAATGAGAATAGTTTTTTTGAAAATGATTTGCCGCAAGAGTTTATCATTAAGCCTGCGCTCGGCGGCGAAGGTCATGGAGTGAATCTCTACCGATATTCGGATAATTGTGGGCGCCAGGAATGGGTAAGATTCGAACCCTCTTGATTACAGTCGACGAGGTCAAAGAGCGTATTCGTACGTTTCCGACTGTGGTGGTTCTTCTTCAGCGTGCGGCCAGGCGATTCAAAGTCTCTATTTTTGCGATTTGGAAACGAGCGATTGTTCTTTATTGGCGGTGTGGGCTTGGGCCAGATGAGGCGGTCGAATCGGGCTTTATCGACCCCGGTGTTTCTCCCGAGCTTGATGCGTGTGCAATCGGACACTGGCGGTTAACGAGGCTTCAACGACGATTTAACCACCCGAATTGGGAATGCCTCGTGGATGATAAGGCGGTATTTTATTCGTATTGCAAAGGGGTCGCACTTCCGATCCCCAGACTTTATGCGGTTCTTGATAAAAATTCGGGATGGGCTGAATCTGGAAACATCATCACTAACCGCACTGAATGGGAACATTTTTTTGAAAATAATCTGCCGCAAGAGTTCATCATTAAGCCCGCGCTCGGGGAGAGAGGCCATGGAGTGACTCTTTACCGGCGTGCCGGTCGTTTATTCCAGGACTCATTGGGCCAAACCTTTTCCGCGGCGTCTCTGCATGATCGCTTGCGAAACAACTCCCAGTATACACGTTTCCTGCTTCAGGAGCGAGTTTTCAATCATCCCGAAATTCAACGTCTAACTGGCACCAAATCCCTTCAGACGCTTCGCATTACGACTTGGGTCACGAACGAAGGCCTGGTTGAACTTTACGAGGCCTATCTCAAACTTAGTTTGCGCGACAACGTAACCGACAATTATGATGGAGGCCGCGCCGGGAACATGTGGGGATCTGATGTCGATGTTGAGACAGGTATCCTTGGGGCGCCACTTGCTCCGTCGCCCGATGGTATTGGACTTAAGGCATTGCCAGTTCATCCCGCGACTGGCATCGATATCTCTGGAAAGTTGCTGCCCCACTGGCCGCAGACACGGCAATTAGTCGACCGCGCGGCGCGCCTATTAATGCCACTTCGGACAATTGGATGGGACGTAGCAGTGACAGTAGACGGCCCTATGCTCATCGAGGGAAATACGTGGTGGGGTACTTCCAATCACACGTGTTCGTCAGAATCTCGCCGACGCGAACTTGCACGTTTTGTAACGCGATTTACCAACGAGCCATAGGATCGGGCGACCATATCAATAGGCCATGGATTACACGGAAAATTGTTGCGATGCAGCCTCACCCTTGCTGGCCCGAGCAAACGGCGAGGCAGACAGAGCCACCAAGCTCAACCTCAGGCCTCGTTCTTTCGGGCGCGAGCCGGTCCATCTATTGCAGATCGCATTCACCACATCGATGTTGTGCCGCTCGGCCTCGTAGGTTTCGGCGACGCGGTCCCTTTCCAGCACGAGCGGGACATTAACCTTCTGACTATTGTGTCCCGTCCTTGACTATTGTGCATCTTCCAAACTGCCTAGAGGACACGAGTAGTAGATTATCGGGCCACTGCGAGCAAAGCTGGACCATTACATTCGCAGTGATATAGCTGCAATGACTTGGAGGATTTAAATGCACATTAGGACCGCCATTGAAAGCGCGGGGAAGAAGGTCCTCAAGTCCGCAGGGTCCCTTTTTTATGGTTACTTTGATAAAAAAGAAGTGATGACCTTAGTGCCAACGATTCAGGAATATAGCTCTCAAAAACTGACACCCAAACTAAAAAAAATTGCAGACGAATATTCGATTGATGTCTTTGGTTCTAGGCGCTACTCACCATGGCTTTATATCTATGCCTTAGTACACGGAAAATTTCAGGAAGGCTGGATACCTGACAACTTTTATGGAGAATTTGTGCTCCCAAAGATCAACAAAGAGCTTGGGGCAGTTGCAAAATTCAAGTCTTTTTCAAATGTTGTATTGAAGACAGAAGCCCTGCCAGACGTTGCGTTCTATATTGATGGTGTTCTTTACGACAAAGAACTTTCCGCAGCAAACGTTGATGACCTTCGAAAGAAACTTTCTACTTCGAATAGAGAGGTGTTTGTAAAGAAAGATTGCTCAGGCCGAGGGATGGGCGTGATAAAGCTTGCGATCAATGAGTTAAACGAAGATAACCTCCAGAGGTTTGGTAACTGTGTCATACAATTGTCGATCAAGCAGCATGAGTTTTTCGAGAAAATAATCTCCGGCTCCGTT